>SDBT01000216.1_pt1 | contig 84047 bp, 117 predicted proteins | sample 2277101 | NCBI WGS metagenome assembly SDBT01 (sample SAMN10404973, study PRJNA504765) | marine sediment metagenome | isolation source: marine sediment core GS10_PC15, 103 cmbsf | place: Arctic Ocean: Southern Knipovich Ridge | collected 2010
CCGCTCAAGTAACCTTTAATATGCTCTTTTCCACCACATTTATCAGGATGAAACGCTAAATTTTTCTGAGCAATCTTATACTTTTTAAGCAGACGATCATAATCACGCTGTCTCTCATTATCATCCATCTTAAAACTCTTAATCTATAATTGTAGGTAATTTTTCTAATTGATCCCTAGACACACAAGGAACTTCTTGAATTCTACCTGGTTTTGTATAGAGATATCCAGCCTTTATGTACTCTCTTACCTCAACGCCTTCAATAGAAATCTCACAATAAAGACTCCTATCGTAAGAAAGAATTTCAACTTCTCTGATAGGAGCAGGCAAACCAGGAGCATCACAAAGTTCTACAATAGGATAGTCAGTAAATGCTTTCATTCTTATTCATCCTTAAAATCGATATCTTTACCCTTATCTCTATTCTTCTCTTTAAGAATAAGGTAGTCAGGGTTAAGAATCTTCAAGATGCAACGACCCAGCTTAGGATCCCTTCTTTCTTTAACAGGATAGATTACAATACCTTCTCTCATGTGTGTTCTTCCATTTTCCGCCGCAAGAAGAGAATCTCCAGTTGCAAGAAGTTTCAAAACATCAAGGTTAAAAGTAGTCCTTGCTACCTCAGGAACCATAGGCACTTGGAACCTGCCGCAGAGACTCTCTAACTTATCCCAATCCATGAAATCACCATCGGTCTTCAGTCCGAATACAGCAAAGCCATAGTTATTAGGTGTTCCATAGTCCATTGACTTATGCCCGCCCCTAATGCTTCCACCATAAACCTCTCCAAACAAGGTTACGCTTCTTGACTCTAAAGGAGAATTTTCAAACTCTCTCTTAATAATCTCGCTGTAATATTTCAACATTGTAATAACAGAAGGTAGAGTCCAAGGATACCAGTATGGATTAGATGACAAGTCCCAAAGAGCAGGCATAGTTCTTTTGTAACTCATTGAACCAGCTTTTAAGTTAACCTCATACGTTGAAGTCTCATCATTGATACGATTGATGGTCATCTCGAAACCAACCCGACCATTAGTTCCGTCAATCTTCTCTAATACGATAACTTCTTCTCCATCAACAAATGAGTCTGGGAAGTTATTAATATTCTCAACGTCAGTAAACTCAGGAAAGAGAATGTCTCTTGGAGCAGCATCTGCCGCTGTTGCTCTTACAGGGGCAATGTATTTAGTGATACCATAATAACTAGAGACATCTTCTCCCTCTACCCAATCATTTTCATTTTCATTAGGCATAATAAGACCATAAGACATTTCGCCTCTAAGCCTAGCACAACGGACACGATCTCTATTCTCTCCTGAGAGATAGTTCCTGACATTCCACTTGTCGGCAAGCTCAGTAGGAACAACAGCGTCCATAGGGATATAGACAATAAGATCTCCCTCTTTGAACTGATCCCTACCAACTACTACTTGCCATCCTTTAACAATTGCGAGATCGAGTCTGTCAGCGTTAGGATGATTCTCAACATCTTTAATCTTGCATACTTCTACTATCAAACTACTTGCCATTATTCGTCTCCATCTTTTTTCTCAATACCGAGTATGTCATAACTCTCGCATAGTGGCACTCCCATCTCTGCTAGCGCTTCCCATGCCTTAAAGAACATACCAATTTCATCATCAGTAGCAGGGCGAAGTCCTGAGTTATCCCACTCCAAATGATTTCCTTGCTCTCCGCTTGCTCTTATGCCAAGGTCCCTGTCACAATCTTCCCCTCTAATACCGCTAACCATCAAGATTGGTATGTTAAGTGGATAATTGTGTCCATTCTCATTTTTAGTAGGAACAACCATAGATAAAGGAATATGGTCTTTAACTATTTTTTCATTGTCCTCAACAGAAACTGGAACACTAATATCCATTCCCGTAATTACTTTGATGAGTTTAGCTATTGCAGCCTTGCCATCATTGCAAACAGGTATCTCTGAAATAGCTTCTCCCACAAGTATTTCTTTAGTAGGAGGATTTTGCTCACGTCCTATTGTGAGTGCTTTTGCAGCTTCTCCTTTCTTCTTCAGTTGTTCCTCGATAGGAGCATACTCAACCCGAAGTTGTTTTGTTGCCACAATAGCTTTTGATTTGATCTCACCAATCTGTTCTGTTGTAAACACCATTTCATTCTTCCTTAATAAAACTTTGCTATTTTAAAGATACCTACTCAGCATCTTCATCATCATCGTCATTGTCCGTGTCATTGTCATCATCGTCTTTCATACTTCTTTTAGCTTCGTCAACATCATCAACTATACCCTGCCACTGTTCATCTCTATCTTTAGGTGCCCCACAAAAACTAATCTCTGAGAGAATAGCTCCAACAACATCAAATGTATTGAAATACATAACACCCTCTACGATAGGATCTTCATTGCCCATCTCATTTCTATCTCGGATCTCAATACTCTTATTTAATCTCAATGGCAAATGTGCCATGCGATTCAATGGAGTAAACTCTATACCGTAAGAAGTATGAGTTGGTGGTTCATAATCCTCAGGAAAAACTTCATCTTCACCGGGAGTATTTGGTCCCCATCCATGAACATCTATATATATAGAAACATCATTCTTATCATCTTCCTTAGGCACATGAAGCTCCATGTCGAGCTGATTTATAACAGATCCTTCGTCATCCTTATCATCTTTATGATTCTTGTAAAACAGAGCGTAATCGAATTGTTCTGTTACCCAACTACACTCAATATACTCCATCTCTTCTTTACCATCAGGAACACAGTCTCCGCTAACTTCATCCATATAAGGACGGATAGGAAAATGCCCTAAATGAGAACCGAATACTAACTCTATCATTTTCTCATCTGGCTCAAGAAGATGGAAGAAATCTCTCAAGGTAAGATTCTCATCAAATTCTATTGGTTCAGCAAGATATGGAATTATGCTTTCTATCTCTTTGTAGACATATTCCTCATGCTCTGGATTTATATCATTGTCATAAAATATCCCATTTTTCTTAAATATAATCATATTTTACTCTATCTCTTTCACTTTTTCAGTAAATTGGCTAATCTCTTTTCTGTCATTCGGCAGTAATCAGGATTTAAATCTATTCCTAAATACTGCCTATTTAACGATTTAGCGGCAATACACACCTGACCGCTACCACAGAAAGGATCTAAAACCATATTACCTTCCGTAGATAGCAATTGTACCAGATTAGAAATCACTTTCAAGGGAAAAATGGCAGGATGGGCAATATTTTTAGCATTTGCCACAGAAGTCTCTATCACATCTCTCTGTAATTTCCTGCCTGTGAACCTAATAATCGTATATCCCTGCTTATCTATTTGGTTATTCCTGCCTCCCCGTTGCCCCCCAAATGCCTTCTTATGCACTCCCCTAATCTTCATCCTGAAGTCAGAGATCTCACCGTTACGGACCTCTGAGACTGCCTCAGCAAGAGCTATAAGGGCATGACCCTTCTCCTGTTCAGTTAAGTCAGATTTGTGTATCTTAGCAATATATCCTTTTCCTTTTTTGAGTGATTTATTTGGTTTGATCGGTTTATCTGTTTTTAAAAATTCTTCTCTATTGTAGTAATATTTATCACTCTTCACAAAATGAAAAAATGGCTCAGTAGCAGGCACTAATCTTCTATTATATTGACGAGGTGTAGGATTGCTCTTTACCCAAGTGATCTCATTGATAAGTTTTACTTTGCAAAAGTCGATCATATAAATGGCAAAACGATAAGGTATAAGTTCAAGAGACTTATCTAGATAAACATCTCCCATATTCCATACTATGCTACCTGTTGGTTTTATAATACGAACACACTCTTCAAATACATTCCATAAAGATTGAAGATACATTCCTATTTCTGCTTCTGCACCTATTTCTCTAAAGCTACCAGTATATTGTCTCTGATGAAAATAAGGAGGAGAAGTAATAACAAGATCAACGCTGTCTGACTCTAAATTAACAAGTACTTCTGATGAGTCTCCGCAAATTATTTTATTCATCATTAGAAAAATCCAGGTATTTAAACTTGCCTATGGCATTGGCTCTTCTCTCCAACATCTCTTCGATACCCGCGACTTCTGCGTGAATATCTTCCTGAGCTTTTTCAAGATATGTCTTCAGTTCTGTGACTTCTTTTTTGAGTTGAGTTTTTTCTTCCTTTAGCGATTCGATATCTTTAAATAACTTCCCCGCTATTTCTTTAGCATCTATAAGCATCTGAGTTTTCATATACTTTCTAACTTCATCTTTTACCATATTCAAATCCTTTTTCGTAATTGCTTTAGAAATTTTATCAATACTTGTATTTGTGCTATTATCTGTTGTTGCCCCACACTCAACGCAACTTGTATTTGCGCTATTATCTATTGTTGTCCCACACTCAACGCAATAAGGATGACGAACATAAGGATTATGAACCCTGACACATTGTCCTCCAGTACCTGTATCTATCCAAATACCCGACTCGCCAGAAGTAGCAGATGTGGTAGTCCCCCAAATTCCTGTGCTAGTATAATTCGGATAATTTGTTGCCATGACCGAATTATAGAAATGTCATTTTCACTTTTGAAATGAAATATAAAATATATTTATTGAAGTGATATAGCTCGTTTTGACAGTACTATTAGCTTTTTCGCCCCGCACATCTTCGTTGTTTTCAGCCACCCGTTCTCCCCCATTTGGAGTCTGGACCAATTTCCTAACGCCCCCATGCCCTTCAACCACTCACCAAAAATCACCACTTCTTCTACGCAGTTAAGATCATAATAATTATCTAAGAGAACTTCATCTTCCCTTATATCATAAACCAAGTTCCTCACGACTCACTCCTATTCCACCATATAACCATTGGTCATATAATGTATCGTCATGAATCGTCACATTTAAGAAATGCTCTCTATCTTTTTTAAATGCATCATAACATTTCTGATCGCAAAAACAATCACCATCAGGAGGTGTAACAACCATATCCTGTTCATTCTTTATTTCTTTTCCGCAATGAAAACATTTCATAATTTACTCCCTCTGTTCGTTAAACCACGTATATAGAACGATTTTAGATAGTTCTTCTAAACTTATATAGATATTCGTTGGACCTATTTTTCCAGGGAACTCTTCCATTAATCTTCTTAACATTTCTGAGGCATCTTCATTATTAAGTTCTCCGGGAACATCTATAATAGTTGGAGCAGGAAGTACAGGCAATGGGACTCCAGCCATCCAAGTTTTTGCGAAATAACCCATATCTCCATTATCTATCTGATCATCAATATTAAAATCAGCCCTACGTTCTCCCTTAGTGAGTTTGGAAACTTTAATTTGTATAAGACTAATATCTTGTTTTGGTTCACCATTTAGAGGAAAATCAGTAGCTGTAACGATCATTTGATAATTACCTACCTGTTGTTTCGTAGGAGTCCATGTAAATAGTTTAGGAGTAAATTGACTTCCAGTAAACGTAGCACCTAGAGGCAAACCAGCAACCGTAATTTCTATCGGATCATCGTCAGCATCAAACGCAGTAAACAAACGTTCAAAAGTTCTATCATAACGAATAGTAAAAATAGTATCTGCTACAATTATTCTAATAACAATGTAAGTCGTTTCAAGGTTAGAATCAATAGCCGAAAAACTAACAGTATATAAACCAGACTGTTCGCTCCCAGGTCTCCATGAAAAAATTCCATTTTGGAATTGACTGCCATCAGGCATATTCAATATCGTAACATCTCCTAGAACATTTGGATCGTTCTTAGCAACAATAAAAGAAAAAGCTTCCCCCTCATCTAACTTTCTAACAGGAATTATTTCTTCTGAACCCCCCTGCATATTTCCAATGAATAAATTCATTCCAAACGATGGTACTGCCATTACCAAAAAAATAAGTGTCATAATTACAACTCTCATTTCATAACTCCTTACACTAAAGTTTCTATTAAACCAGACACACTCTCGTAGTTGGGCAATACACCTATATTGTTTGTTAAACCTATTTCTCCCTTGTGGAAGAAAGTGCCATTCTTCTCTTGCAGAGGAACATCCTTAGTCCAGTTCCTACCCTTTTCATGCAACATTTCGTGTATCTCATCCCTCTTTTTTCCCATAAGATCTTTGTGAGAAAAGACCGACCTCGCATACATTTGCAAACTATTTCTCTCCCAGTCTTTTGCTCTCCACAAAAAGTAATTAGCCGCCTCGTCTCTTGGGACATTAAAAGCCCTCGCATCGAATACGGCAGTATATGCGTGAGCATTGTTGCCCATTTCCCATTTTATGTACGCGTTAAAATGCACACTCATTATAGAAGCCGCGAGACTGACAATCTTAGACAGATCATTGTCGAACCATGGCTGAGTCTCCAAGTTGTCATAGTCGGTAAGAAGAAAAGATGCTTCGTCTGACTGAACATAACCAAGTTTGAATCCCTGCATTTCTTCTGCTACTTTTCTTGCAGCATCAAGCATAGACTTAATAAATCTCCTATCATAAGGTTTTCTAAACCTTCGGGTAAAAGTATGAAATGCCCTGCCATCTACTCTCACGATAACAGGCATTCTCCTGTATAGCTCTGGAGAAGATACCTTTTCATACCGCTTCATTCTATCGCCTAGACTACTCTTCTTTTTCATTGTTATCCCTTTGCAGCTTCCAATTCTTTCGTAACTTTTTTTAGTTCTCTTTCCCTATCTCTTATTTCATCCTTAAGTTCTTTCTTTCTCTCCCTCAAATTTACTTTTCTCTGTTTTTCTTTTGTCTCCATTTGAAACAGAACACCAGCAATACATTTTTTCTGATGATATCCATGGCTATAATGTGCCAGACTATAATTGGAAGTGTTCTTATCGCCAAGAACTATTTTCTCCCACTCTACGTGTCCCTTCCATAGAACATACAGCGTTATATGCTCTTTCATATTGCTTATATTAGCCCAAGAGTCTCCCGCATTAGCATCCCATCTATCGTAAATATAAACAATGCCTTTTACTGTGGAATGTCTCTTCGGAAAATAAGCGGTGTATTTCTTACCACTTATTTCGACCTCTTCTTCAAAACCATTATAATTCATTTGCTTTCTCTTTTTATTTATGCCAAGGAAATTTCATAATAGAAACCCAAATAATTTTATTATACCAATCGCTATAAAAATCCAAACAACCACAACAAAGATAACACCCAAAGGAGTTTTTGGACCGCCATTACACCCTCCCGTTAATCTACCCGTTACTTGGGCGATAGATTCTCCATGCTCCTCTATGTAAGCCCGTTCGCAATCAGAGCAGTGCCCGTTGCCACGCCATATAGACTCTTCTCGTATTCCACATGAACTGCATTTACTCATTCTTCAAAATCTTTCTAAAACCACTTATCATAAAGGGTTTTGTAAGTTCCATCTTCATACAATCCAAGGATAGCCATATCAATAGCCTCTTTGAGAGGGCTATCTTTTTTCAGCATAAAACCATAATATTGCTCATCAAACATACTACCTGTCATTTTTACTTTATTAGGATTTTCTTTAACATAATTCAGCAATACAGGATAGTCAAAGACTACAGCATCTGCTCTTCCCAGAAGCAACCCATCACAAGCACTATCAATATCTCTTACGGTCACAGGTTTAGCACCAAGCTTTTTAACGGTATCTACACTTGTAGTCCCCTTTTGAGTAAGAACAATAGACCCCTTAAGATCAGAAGGATCTTTAAATTTTTCTATAGCATATTCCATACGAGCAACATTCATTAGAGATATAAAATTACCGAAAGCCCCTAACCCAACAAAAATTAATGCACACACAACAACCTTAGCACGCCAATTCTTGGGAGTAAAGTCGCCATAACCTACAGTAGAACAAGTAACGATACAGAAATATATTGCCTGGAAAAAACCAGGATAAATTTTATCACTAAATCCACCAGCATCATTAGTTGGATCTTTGTCTCTATCCAACCCCCATATAATAAAAGAAAAGAATAAAATAAACATCGCAAAAAGAAAAATAGGTATTTTCAAAGCGTTCCACATAATAATGACACCTGAAAAGAATCCCGCATCTTCTTTCAGCACCATTATCCCCAGGCCCGAATTAAAAGTGGGCATGCTAAAGCTCGACCATTCAAGTCGTGATGAACGAATAGTCAATCCTGATATAGCAACATCGGCAGAGCCATTTGAGATACCTAGTTCGATATCCGCAAATTCAACAGGAGTAAATTTCCAATCTTTTACTAGCCCCTTTACAGCAAGTTCCCTACCTACTGCTTTCCAAAGGTCAATTTCAAAACCGGAAACTTCTACCTCCCCTGTCGCCTCATCTTCTTCAATGATAACACAAGGTTTCATCTTAGACACATAAATACTAAGAGTCTCAGGAGTGGTTTCTGCTGCAATACAGAACGAACACGACACTACCATCATCATTATTATTATTGTCATTATTTTTTTCATTTTACTATGTCTCCCAACATTAAAAACTCCCTACCAGCAATAGTCATACCAATAGGGAGTTATCATTCTTCGTGGCGTGACTATTTCTTCTTTGCTTCCGCCATCATCCTGGCCATTTCATCGTCTACAGCAGCGTCGCCTGACGCACCGTATGCGGCTTCCATATCACCAAGATCGTCCGATGGAGCCATCTCCTCAAGTGCCTCTGCTTCGCACTCGTCAGCTTCGACTGAATCGGCAAGCTTGTCAAGCTCTGCAAAACAGTTATCAGAGTTAAGACCCTGAGCGCCTTTTGCGAACTCTTTCCTTGCCTCTGCCATCTGCTTACGAACAGCCAGCTGAGCATGATTGCTCTCTGCCTGACTAACTTTGGAATTGTTCTTCTGCCACTGACTCTTCATCTGATCAAGGTAGTTCGAATCGGTCTTGATCATCTTCTTGAGGTTGTCTGCTCTGCCCTGAGCCTGAGTCTTCTCCGTGATACACTTGCGAAGATGATCCTCATTACCCGCTTCGGCAGCTTTCTTAGCCAGATTGCCCCACTTTCTAACACCAGCAAGCTCTTCATCGAGCTGACGCTGATTCTTTTTGATCGAAGCGGAATACTTTGCAATATTCGACTGAATATCACTAAGCTTCTTTTTCGAATCCTCGATAGCATACTTACCATCACGAATAGGATCAGCCATTGCTTCAGCCGCCTCATCCTTTTTGGCGCGTGCCATATTTTTCAATGATTTCCAAAAACCTGCCATAATTAATTCTCCTTGTTTTCATTTTCAAAATTTACTTTTTCACGTTTTCACTGCCTGCTTAGTGCAGGTTACAAACTCTCGACAACGCTCACGTTGTAGAGACTCGAAGCCGTTTGAAGTGCCGCCAACAATGACCTCATTGACTCCAGAAGTTCACCTTCCGAAATGTCTCCGACAGGCATGCTATCGATAAGCACGACAGGCCATGTGTCCTTGTCCTCATCCTCACCGTCAATGTCGGTCAGAACCGCAAAAGCATACGGAAGAGTCTGAGTGTTCAGATCGAGCATAGCCAAATAGAGATCATCCTTCATTTCAGGACTGACTCTATCCTGCAAGTTGCCCCATGTATCTATCTCACAACTGATTGTAAGATTCGTTTCATCGATAAGGATGATACATGGAAACGGACTGCCTTCTGCGCCGATGGGAAGGGTTACGCTACCTTCGTTAAGAGTAGGTTTGTAACCATGTTCGGCTAGAACCTTCTCTGCATCAGCAAGTGTTTTAATGTCGTTCATAGTTTTGTACTCCCAATAAATAATATTCTCATTATACTTTCATCAAGTCAACATCATTCAATGTGACACGACAACCTTGCAACAGCATGATATAGCTGCTATCTTCGTTGATATGAACACCACTCTCCACAGTAACCTCAACTTCCACATCACCGTCCTCATCTTCCTCCACACTTTCTTCCCTCTCTGACCACGCTTTAAGTTCGTTGAACTCAAGAGCAAGCAACAAAGGATTCTCTTCCTCAGTGTCGTCAGTGATATACTCTACAACCGATGCAAACGACTGCTCGCCATCTTCTCTACATATGCCATAAATAGCACCGTCTGTTTTGAAGATAGTTCCCTCTCCCTGTTGTATCTCTTTGGCAAATGCAACGTCTTTCAACTCTGTTCCATCTTCCCAAACTTCCATAAGCCAATCGGAGTTATCAATGATATCATTACGATCACCATCAACAAAACCATCAGAAGTATAGTAAATGAACAGGTCAAAATCAAGACCATTGCTCTTTGCAACCAAATACCACAAGAAGTCAGCAAACTCAATGTCAAGGATAAGCCATTCTACTTTGCTATCCTGAGCATTTATCTTACGTATTCTTTTGACTGTGAAATCAGCACCATGAGTGAGATTTTCATGCCCTTGTTCCATAAGATAACTGATAGTCTGTTCGTCCGTCAGTTGTATGATATCGTCCACTTTGGCTGATTCCCAATGGGACAGTTTCTCTTTTTGAGTCGCACTCATATTCTGAATTCCTTTCGCTCCTGTAGGGAGTGGGGAGAAACAACAAACTCCCCACTCTCTCTACTTAGGAGACAACCTACCGACTAAGAGGAACTACTTCTTAGCGGCAACAATAATAATTCCGACAACCACGACAACACCGACCAGACCGAGCAACAGCCATACCATACTGAAGCCGCTACGAGCAACAACTAAATTAGGATGCCCTGCATAAAGATAGCCGTTATTGGTCATCATACGATCTCGCATGAGTGCATCTGACATCATGTCATACATCATGAACGTGCCGAGGGCATTCATATAGCCGTATCCACCGCCTGCTTGATTATAGGTGATATTAACGGTCTTGCCTCCGACTTGGGTAGTTGATGGGACATGTGATGGACGAGTTGCTGGCTTTGACGAGTACTTCGAAGTGTACTTGCTTTTCATAGCAGGGTCATTTTTGAACTTATCCATTGACTGTGTTTTAGTCATTTTGGAGGTTCCGTTTTTCTTCGAAGCTTCAAAGGACTTTTGCTGAGCCGCTGTTCTCTTCGGAGCTTTTGTACTCCTGCTCTTTGAAACGGACTTTGTTGACTTCGTAGATGGTTTCACCGAGGATGTTCTCGACTTGCTTGCAGATGGGCGACTCTTTGAGACGCTTCGACTGCTGCTTCGACTGCTACTACTTCGGCTGCTGCTTCTTCCACCTTTTGCGAATAGATCGCTCATTCCTGCTACGAGGAACGTTGCTGCGACGAACAGCACTAATAAAGTTTTCTTCAAGTTCTTCATACTGTGTCTCCTTTCAAATTAAGACATATTACAACGTTTTTCAACTAAAGGACATATTATACACTTTCACTTTCTAAATGCAAGTGAAAAATGTGAAAATTGTGAAAATTGGGAAATTTTTGTAAACCGTTATAAAATAAGGATTTATCTCAATTCTTATTACTAAAGACGGTTTGCTCATCAATTTATTCATAATTTTCTAAATTAATCACTCATTACTCATTTAGAAGGAAATTTTACGTTTAGAAACGTATATGCTCAGGTCTAGGTCCTACAGGTGATGTCCCATCTCCTTTTATGATAATTCCGCCGCTGCTGATTAACTTTTGTAGCTTGAACTTCTTACACTCAGGACACTTCTTTTTAACTTTAGCAGACATTGCCTGCATCAATTCAAATTCATGACCACATGCTTCGCATCTATATTCATATGTTGGCATTTATTCTATTTTCCCGATTTTACTATAATAATAAAAAACTCCCCATGCTTTAGCCCCTATCTTTTTGCTAGGATCTCCAAGCATTTGAGTTATCTCCTCCACTCCCATAGCAAGTACCTCTATATCCTCTCCTGCTTCCTGATACTTTTTACTTATCTTTCCTTCAACTTCCACAAAAACTACAACACAAGCTTCATCACTCAATCCTGGAGAAGAATAAATAGGATTACTTGCTGCTGTCATTCTTACCAAATCAAGACCAGTCTCTTCTTTCAATTCTTTAACTACTGTGCTTTCAACAGTATGTCCCTTATCTATTAAACCAGCAGGAAAACCATATTCCACATCTCCGATTGCGACGCGATATTCTTTAATAACAATAAGCTTCTTACCTTCAACAGTATTAATAACAGGAATAATAACAACAGCATCTACACTCTTATCATTAAGAGGATCTTTTTTCCGAGAAGCAAAAATCCAATTAGAAATATGTCCTTTTGCATTTTGCGATTTAATCCTAAAAAGATTTATCCATTTATTATCAGTGATTTTCTCAAATTCTAATATCTTACGTTTCATTATTTAATCCTTCATAAATTAATTTTCCATGAAATCAAGAATTGTCAAACCAGATTTAAATGCAAACTCATGAATTTTTTCAGTTGCTATTTTCAAAAATTGACGAATTCTTTCTCTACTATACCCATAGATTTTTCCTATATCCTCAAGAGTGAGACCGTCTTGGTATTTTAAATAAATAAGCCGTTCTTCGAAAGAGTTTAATCCTGATCTTTCCAACAAAAACAATATATCTTCCCACTTTACCCTGTTGTTATTTCTCTCAATATCTACTCTACTAACAGTACCTCCCTTTTTGACCAGAGAAAAGTTCTCTGTTGCCATCATAGAATCAGAAATCTTAGCATCATAAATAAAAGGTGTCAGTTGATATCTTCCATAGAATAACTTTCTCTCCCTAAAATAATTAGTTACAATACTCTTAAAATGCAATTTACAAACAGTTGAGAATTTTCCCCTGTCAGGATCCCAAGCTTCGGCAGCCAAACAAATACCCCAATGGAGGCATTCAATAATATCATCTTGCTCAGTATCGGTTAGATTTTTCCATCTTGAAGTAACATGTTTTTTATAATAATACCATAAAAAATACATATTTTCTTCTACTACTTTTTTCCTCTCCTCTGTTAAATAATGTCCTCCATATGGTCTAGCCACGGCATACTACTTTCCAGTTAATTTCCATAAAAATCTACAAAAGACAGTTTATCCGAACACGCCGCTCTTCTGAGTTTATTCAATATCCTTTTTACTATCTGAGATATCCGTTCCCTGCTTACGTTACATTCTCTTCCTATTGCTGCCATTGATCTATTCTCAAAAAAATAACTTTGCAAAATCATATGCTCTCTTTGAGAAAGATTAGCCTTATTGATCATTTCTTGTAAAACTTCTATTTCAACATGTTCCGTATCAGCAGGAGTCTTATTTAAAAAACTCCAAAGAGCTTCCTGAGAGACAAAATTATTTCTTTCATACGATGGTACTTTTCTATCTCGTAATTCTCTATAGCACATATTAAAAGCACCATAAGCATATGTAGAAAACAGGAAACCTTGATCGCTATTAAACTTTACAGCCGAATTACAAAATTTTAAAGCCATATCACTCACGAAATCATCTTTAAGATGAATTGGGATAACACCAGAATCAGTTTTTCTCCTAATGAACTTATGCATCATTCCCACATTCTTATCTATAAGTTTCTGTTGATCTTCTGTCATCTTTTCTATCATATTATCACTTTTCATAAGTATGATACCTTATTTCTTTTCACTTTCAAACACTTTCTGTTTTTTCCATGGTGTAAAATGAGTTTCTTTATAGAATCCATGATCTCTCTTCCATATCCTACCTTGTTGCATATCCACTGTAGGGATAGCGCAATTCCAAAATGGAAGCTTCCAGTTGCCGACATAAAGAGAATAATCATAAGCACTTAAACATTTTCTTACTCTCTTATATCCCATCCCATCATTAGGAACCTTTTTATCTCCCCACATCTGTAATTCTGGATTGTCATTATCATTCATCTTTTTAGAAATTTGTCTCACAAAATCACCACGATACAAGCCAGGAGACAAAAGAGGATCTCTTATTTGCAAGAATAACCTCTTATCCTGCTTATCCTTATATCTGTAGAAATTTGGTTCAGGCGCACCATCAGACAAAACATACTTGTAAAGATTAACGCAACCTATATGGGGATAATCGTCAATGATATGAACTAAATGACTTAAATTTACAGTAATCAATGCTAACCACATATCTTCCAGATGAAAGACATAATCAGATGTGCTGTTAGACCACACCCACTTCACCGCTTTGGGGAAGCTATGACTATCTGGGCAGTTATAGACAATATCAGAGAAGAAGCTCTCAGCAACGTCTAAGACATCCTCTGAGAGATAACTGTAATCTCCAATAGGATCTATATTGATAATCAATCGGTAATCATAATCATGCTGAGAAAATATATTTCGCCAAAAGGAAGAGAATGTTTTTTCTAATATTTCAGGTCTTAGAGTAGCAGTTGTCGTTATATCTATTAACTTCTTCATCTCTTATATATCGGCACAAAAACTTTAACTCCATTCCCAGTCATTAGTTTTAAGAAAACGAGGGATGTTGTCATAATTGGCATTTACCATAGCATTACGAACTTTTGCTCTACGCGCTCTCCCCTTCATCTTCTTATACCATCCGGGGCTTTTGAACCAGGGCTTATGATCATGTTTCTTATTCCATTTGGAATAATAATCAACACCATTAGTTTCCCCATACACGTAGTCATCCGAATCCCAGATCAGCACATCGTATGGAAGGGGTTTGTCATTACGATCAAGGTTGATAGCATCTCTACGATACGTTTTGCTCATAACAGTCTCCTTATACAATTAAGTAATTAAACTAAAACATAAGAAAACTGCTCCTTTTTATTATTGTCATATTTCATTTTAATACCAATCCATGCGTCGATTGTCGTTGTTATTTTTGCGGAAAATTGGCATTTTTTCATAATTACCATTCCGCATCGCTTGTTTTACTTTAGCCCTACGAATACGAGCAAACGCTTTCTTATAAGTTTCAGGACTATTCTCTTTTGGCTTGTTGTCTCTCTTGTGATTTCTCTTAGACCAGTAATCGTATTTACGATTTCTCCACTTGCATCCGCAACTTCTGTCAGGAACTACTCCCTTTCTTCTGGCACTGTTGGTTTCCCTGATAGTCTCTTCTTCAGTTGGAATATTGCCTCTCCAACACCACCCTATTACAGCATCGCAGTTACAATCTATAGGTAGTTTTGCTGCTCTGTACGTTCTACTCATATCGGTTCTCCTATGAATTAACTAATTCACATGAAACCGATACCTCCATTTGATAATATGTATTTCATTATTCCATTCCTAACCATTCATTGACAGGATAAGGTTCATTATAATTATCACACTCAACATTACAACATACTATTTGTCTGTTTCGATTAACTACGGGATAGTCTCCACACATTCTGCAAGGTGTGACATCTATCTCATTCTCACAAAATGGACACTTCCTATTTTTTTCTTCGACACCATCTTCGATTTCTTCTATCTCCGAAAACCCTGTTTTTCCTGTATTAGTCCCATCTGTAAATACGACTACTATCAGATCGTTGTTATGACCAGCAGTAGAAATAAAATAATAATGCTTAACAGTTTTGATCTCTCTTTTGTGAAGTAGGTCGATGCCTATTTCAATGAAATCTGTATAACCACTCATTGCTTATCCCATCGCACTCGACATAAAACTACTGAACTTCTCATCATATTCAAAGCCAAAGCCCTGAACCAATGTCATAAGTTCTTCTTTTGTAGAATTCATGATTTGATCTGTTGGCTCATAGATAGCTTCCATAGCCTCACAGAATCCTGCTTCTCTCATCTTTTCCATAATAGATGGATCAATGTTGTCATTGCAACAGCCTTCCTCTTCCCACGTTTTCTTATCTGTGAGATAAACCCAGAAAGGAGAACCTTCAATACCATCTTCTTCGAATTCTTCTTCATCAAAAGACGGATTTGTTCCGATCCCAAAAATCATTTCTTTCATCATTTATTCCTTCATTTTAATGGAAATGGAGACGAGCGGATTCGAACCGCTGTCTTCTATAGTTTCAAAATAAACCTCTACGTGTGTAGTTAGTTATTTAAGTTTCGCTCCTCTGACCTGAACTAACACAGTTCAAACTTGCTATCTCAAATTAGTTTCACACTTCATTCTCTTGAGAAAAAGAATTTCATGCTATCCTGCTATCGTGCTTGCATCCCTAACAGGCATCAGGAGCAAACAGCCTAATTTAGCTTAGGCAGCTATTGCATAACTGTTGTCAATTGAATTGACTTTAGCAGATTTTTAACGAGCCAACTGCCATCTCGTACACGCCATCTATCTATCAATCCTATGAATCGATACCTTTCGTCCCCGTATTTACTTTCCAAATATATAAAAATATCTCAGGTGTGCTATTACGCCTAATGCTCTAACGGTGAGGATTCCTCACATCAAGCAGGGTTCAGAGTGTTGATTACCACTCCCTACTTTTAAGTCTCAGTTCCTTTAGTAATTGAAACCTTATGAGCCTCGCTCCAAACCATGTCACGAGTCAAGCAGTCGGAGATAGGAACGCTTCCCCCATCACAGGGGGATTCGAAAAACCAACCACACAAGCTCGTCAAGAAGGATTACCCGCACGACTATATGCCCCAATAAACAATCAACATCCTGCCTACACAGGGGATTAACCCAGTGATAATAAGCTAGGGGACACTTGATTTCGGCTCCGGATGCCTACTTTCTTCCGTTCGCAACTCTTTAGATGATGGCTGCTTCTAAGCCCACATCCCATTGATATTTTTATTTATTTTTCAAAGAGCAACTTAATATATTGGACAGGATTTTTACCTGCTTTGAAGTTACTTTCAAGGACTAATTGACTCTCCACGATTTCTCGATAGTTCAACGCCCTGCGTTTCACACACGCCGCCAATATACTATTTTTTCAAAGAGCATAGCAGGCAATTGGTTTGCGATAGGTATAGTATGTGGTGTTCTTACAACTATTGCTGCCACCTATCCTCATCAGACTACCACGCCACTGCTATTATTTTTCAAAGAGCAATAATATATAAAGAAGTAGGGAGGTCTCGAACCTACATTCCCGTCACAACACAGGACTTCAACCAGTTATAGAACATGCGATATTCTTTTAACAAACTAGCTGAGGCGTTAATACCCTTTTCGCCACTACTTCTTTATATACTATTTTTTTCAAAGAGCAACTACTATTCTGGTTCTATTCCCAACAACGTTAGCAACTCAACTTGCAATCTCGTTCTACCCTTATCTACCATGTGATCATGCATTATTCTAGAGCCGCAAAAATGCGTTTTTAAATAATAAGCTAATTGCTTAGGCACTGGTATTTTTACTTCTTCACTAGTATGCTCATGACACAAAACAACATATGGTTCATCATGATCAAAATTAGCATTATAACAATACCAATCATCTCCTATTGTCATAGGAGTATTTTCTGGTTCGTCTTTTTTTTCTTCATCCATCTTTGCGACCTTTATTTATATAGTGGGCAGGATTCCCCAGCCTGCTTCCCTTTCCCCCGCTTGGCAGAACGACATATCCCTGGTTTGCTCACAGTTCAATGCTACGGTGGCCCCCATCATTGGGATTACAACCTTGACGCTGCCACGTCTCCACTATTTTCAGTTTATATCCTTGGCTCTTGGACGAGCCTTGACAGATCCTTCCACTGCTATTTTTTTCTTCTTATCAGTCATATTTTACCCTTGGAACTTTGCTCTCGGAAGAGCTTTGACAGATCCTTCTACTGCTATTTTTTTCTTTTTATCAGTCATATTATCGTATTATATCACATTAAAAGTGAATGTCAAGCGCTTTTTTAAAAATTATCCAATTAATTTTCGTGTGCCTCTAAGCATCTCAGGAGTCACAGAAATGTCCTTAACAGCCCAATGGCCCCGACAATACTTATCAACATATTCATATGACAAATAACCATATCCAGCATCTCCCCAAAATCGACTCCAACTATTTTTTATGCAAATCTGTTCTTTCTCATCATCAAAACCTACTGCCAGCACAGCATGATTACTCCATACGTCATCAGGATTTGCAGGCATCGGTATAACGCCATTAACTAAATTGCCATACATCTCTTCAAAACATTTCATCCCGAACAAAATGGGACCTTCCCTCAATGCCCTTTTTATCTCAGCAATAGATCTTCCTATGCTCCAATAAGAATCAATAGTTGACCACCTTGCTATAAGATGTGCCCACTTTGTAGGTTCCCCTATATTTATTGGATCATCACTATACTCCCAAGCATCCTCGATAGGAACACCTATCTTATGAACAACTTTTAATGCTGACCTAAAATTTGTTCCTTGGACTGTTAGCCCCCACGGATCAATCTTTTTAGCATTCCAGTAAACCCATTGCTCTGACAAATTATATTCTTTATTTGTTCTATGATCTGGTTTACCTGCTGCTACTTCCTCCTCATGTTCTTTTTTCTCTTGCCATTCTTTAAGAGCACAAACGGCAAAAGCGATACAGCTACCAAGATTGCCTTGATATTTTACAGGAGACATTTCTTCAATCCAGCTAAATTTTGTTGGTAAAGCGGCAGACATTTTTACTACTCTTCGCTCATCTGGCACACTAGAGAATTTAAAATCTCTTTCATCGACAGGATCAGGTATCGATCCACCGCCTAAACTAACTGGTTTAAATTTCTTCATAATACCTCCACAGTAAGAACAGAAAGATAATGTCATTAACATTTTCATTCAATGTTAACGTCAAAAATCCTGCTTTTTTATATATGGAAGGAAATTTAAGGTCTATCTCAACCCTCGCAATTTCATTTCCCATCTCTTTTCGCAATATGCTGTCCTCTTCCTGTCTTTTTTTGTTTTGTGTGCAATCCTAAGATCTTTTACCCATTTGAAACTTATTAAGTAAAATAACTTACTCATAACATACTCTTTCAATGATGGCATATTAAATAGAAAAAATTTGCCCAGGCCACCCCTGAGCAAATCCCATTTTTTGACTTTAAATTGTCATATATTTATTCTAAGATAGGGTCCTTGAATCCTCTATTTTTTTCCATCGCGGATCTAATGGAGTATTCCATTCAAAGTTAATATCTTCGATACCAGCTTCACGCTTCTTTTGCATCTCATCTCTTACTTTTGGCTGCTCTTCATAAAGTTCATCATCATATTTAAATCTCTCTATAATTACGGGCTGCTCACTTAATATCTGAGCATATATATCTATCGGTAAAGACATTCTAGTTTGATTTGGGCCATAGATAATTTTCTTTGCTCCTGCCTGTAGCATTGCCCTCAAGCAATCAACACAAGGGAATCCTGTTACATAAAACGTACAGCCATATAATTTAATACCATGCCTACTTGCGTTATACACTGCATTACGTTCAGAATGCTCCATAAAGTAATATTTATCAGGTCTTACGTCTATCGGTACATTCTTATCATCAGAGCCTCTGATGGGGTTGTTGTAGCCTCCTGAGAGCAATGCTCCATCGCTATGCACTGCAAGGCAACCACATTTAGAAGAGTTATCCATTGACATCTTGCTTAACACAAAGCATATCTCCATGAATGCTACTTCTTTTCTTAATCTTCCTAATTCGTCATACCCTGTTAATACTTTCATAATATATCCTCTATGCTAAAAACTTCATAACTAAAACAATTATCATTGTTTAGTCTATCTCTTGCTATTTCTAAATATTCTTTATTCAACTCTATTCCCACATAATTTTGCTGATGAGATATAGCTACCTCTCCGGTTGTACCAGTTCCATTAAATGGATCCAGTATAAGGCAACGTTTCTTATCAGTGGTCTTGCACTTACAATCCTTATGAAAACCATTATCTTTCAACACTAAAGCATAACCTTTTTTATTATCAGCAGATTCTTTAACTTTCTCAAATTCTCTCACCCATGGAGTGCCGCACTTAGCACAGCAGCCCTCTTCTGAGGCAGAAGCTTGAACACATGGGGTAATTAATTTTGGCGGATAAGTGGCAAAATGTTTTCCTCTATACGTAGCAACTGACTGTCTCCATACTGCCCTCTTATTTCTTTTACCATAATGTTCAAAAGTTCTCTCTTGATCAGCGCGATAAGTTCCCTCCTGCTCATTTGCTCCAAAACCTTGAATACCTTCAGGTTGTTCCTGAGTATCTTCTAATACTCTATAATAGTCATAGAAATATTTTGGAGATTTACTTAAAAGAAAAATATACTCATGTCCTCTTGTCGGTCTATCTTTAGCCCCATCAGGCATTGGGTTTGTTTTTTCCCATATTATATCGCAGCGTAGATACCAACCATCCTCTTGAAGAGCAAAAGCCACTCTCCACGGCATACCCACAAGGTCTTTTATCTTTATGACAGGATGTTTAAACGCTTTCTTATCAGCGGATCCTTTATCTCTACCTTTTCTTCCCCAGTCATTAGTAGCCCTACAAAAACCTGAGTTGTTGTTATAACTATCTCCGATATTAAACCAGACAGTCCCATCTTTTCTAAGAGTTCTTTTGACCTCTCTCATAATGGACACAACATTTTCTACATATTCCTCAGGAGTTGATTCTTGTCCAAGTTGATCATCATCAAAATAATCTCTCAATGACCAGTATGGAGGACTAGTAATTACAGTATGAAAAATATTATCGGGAAATCTCTTTAGCACATCTTGAGATTTACCTTGAAGTAATAAGAATTTACTTGTTACCTCTTCAATTTCAACCCTTTTTGGTTTTGGCATTCTTCTACTTCCGTGATAATATATTCAATAATTTCATCTTGATCAAGACATGAGAATGAAGTGAATGATATTTTAGCAGTCCTTAACACCTGTCTTATTCTTATATCTATAGCTTTTGCTTCTTCAAGTTTTTCATATCTACCAGTCTCATCATAGAAGCTTTCTTCTCTCTCAATAAAAATATTAAGAGCAGGATAATGTTTATCCATCTCTATACCAGCCAAGTACATTGCTGCTGCAAATGGGGCGCGATGATAATAAGCATAAAAATATTGAAGCATAACAGGAGAATCAGACACGATCAAGTCCACACCTGCTCTCAACCTAATATCTTCTTTCTGCATTTGAGATGCTTGAAGAAATAAGCTATCACTACTAGTTGGTATTCGTGGTATGTAAGTCCAATCCTTAATAACCTCATCAACTAGTTCTATGTCATAGCCCTTGAAACCAAGTTGGGCACGTATATTTGTAGCAGTGATACTTTTACCACAACCCGCTCCACCAAATAAATTTATACGCCTAATCTTATCCGTCATCCTCTTCTACCTTCCTTAACACTTCTTTCCAATCACCACGAAATTCTATCGCCTTGTCATCTATATAAAAATGAGCTACTGGCTTATTACTTATCATCACCCTATCGTAAGGTATTTTATGTTCATCCATATAATCTTCCATAAGCATCTTCTGCATTTGTTTATCTATGGGATACTTACTCATCTCATCGGACGTTCTTGATGATATAACGATCACTTCATGACCCAAATCTCGCAAAGCAGCCATCGCCTCATGAACACCTGGCATAGGATCTCCTGGCTCAGGATATTCCGCCCACTCACAAATCGTACCATCGAAATCTACAACTATCGGATGTTTATGACTCATTTTACGTATTGCTCCAAATCCACTAAATACTTATTGTCCATTTCATTAACTATAACTGATGAATGAGTCGAAGCTATCACTTGAGCATCAGGGAATATCTCTTCTATCTTAGCTAACAAAGCCATATGTCTTTTGAAATAGATATGCATTTCTATATTATCAATTAGCAAGATGTTTGTTTCTTTTGATTTTCTAAACATGGTGGATAATAAGGTCGCTATTTTCTTCTCTCCATCCGAAAAACTCTTGTAATGAACTGTATCTCTGCCGTACTTAGTTATGATAAAATCAGTGAAAAAACTTATCCTTTTACCAAGTTGAGGATCATATTCTGATACCCTTGATTCCTTAGGCAGGACACAATCGAAACCATACACCACTTTAGCTATCTCTAAAAAATCGTCATGATCATCAGTATTGATCTGGAAGCTATGCATATTATTTGGTTTATCAGCATCAATGAATGAAGCTGCTGAGATAGTGTCTACAGGTAGCTCGTCCGATGTTAACCCTACTTTGTCATCCCAGTTGTTCTCTAAAACTACTTTTTTATCACCATCATCAGTATGGAAAATGGCTTCCATATAGAGTGTGGTTTTAGATTTATCAAATCCTATAAGAGTTGGCTGATAATTTGGATGATAAGTTAGTCTTCTCATGAATAGTTTATTATCTAATCTTCCCCTCAAAGTTCTTGGAGAAGACAATAGTTCTACAGCCCTTATGAAATTAGATTTACCAATTCCATTAGGACCATAGAACATTGTCCACCTACTCACTCCTTCTCCGTTGCAATCTACTCCTCCCGAAGTCAGATCTAACTCAAAATCCTTATACCCACAATAATTTATGAGTTTAATGCTTTTAAGTTTAATCATTTCCTGCCAACCCATTCTAATCTATTATATTTAACTTATCTTCGATGTAAGAAACACGTTGCTCTAAAGTCTGTTCTCTATGTTGTTGAATCCTCTCATGATGAGTAAGTTCATCAGACTTAAGTTCACGATAGTCATCACTATCGCAATAAGGGCATTTATAATAAGTATCCATAGAAGTTAGAGTTGTCTTAAGATTACAAAACTTACTGCTACATTTATTACAAAAATACATTTCTCTCCCTTACAGAGCATCAAAATCAGAACCTGTCATATCTCCATTGTCACCTGAATTACCAGCGACAGCAGGAATAGACTCACTAGACTTCTTACTATCAAGGAAGCTAAAATGCTCAACAACAACCCTTAACCTGCTCTGCTTCTTCTGAGTCTCTTTGTCAGTCCATGTGTCCTGTTTAAGACGACCCTCTATAAAGATCGGCTTGCCCTTAGAGAAATAAGTTGCGATCGTTTCGCCTTGCTTGCCCCAACTTTGACAATCAACAAATGATACCTCAGACGCTTCTTGTCCTTCAGGACCTATCCACTTTCGGTTCACTGCGACTGTAAAGTTAGTTACTTGCTTGCCCCCATCGAAAACTTTCTTCTCTGGGTCGCGAGCTAAATTACCCATTAAAATTACCTTGTTGTAATCACGCATCGTTTACTCCTTACAAATTAAACTAAATTTATTCTTTTGTTCGATAAAGTAATATAAAGAAATTACTTTCACTTATGAAACTAAAAATGAGAAATTTCAAAATTCCATTCATGGGCAAAAAATCTTTTAAAAGAAGAAACAAACCCTGTAGAATCTGTGGGGAAGAAACCTATGAACTCCTTGATGTACATAGAATCATTCACGGTTGCAATGGCGGCAAATATGAGAACTCGAACTGCGTATGTCTATGCATATCTTGTCATAGAAAGCACCACAGAGGAATAATAACTATCAAAGGTTGGTTCGACTCATCAGCGGGAAAATTGCTTCTATATATAGATGAAGATGGCAATGAACAATTTACTTAGCTGCCATTTCTTCATCAAAATCTATTTCAACCCCACTTAAATACATGTCTTTTATTTGCTCTACTATCTTATATCTAGTAGGAACTTGTCTAAACGATAAGCACAAATTAAAGTTTTTGTATTTTAACATGTAAAAAATGAAACCGTCTAGCAGATCCATATCTCTCATTTCAATACAATTTGCTTCTATCCCCACGCATTCAGCTATCATCTCTTTAGTTCTTAATTTCTCAGATTCAATCAACTATACATCCTTTTCCATTTGTATTTTCATTTTTAAAAATTCCACGGCCATATTATCTTCATACCACTGTGCATAATTTTTAACGAAATCACCAAATGGATACTCGCAATCAAACATCATAGGTATTATCGTCTCGCCTATTGCACTGACTACTGCCTTCATTTCTCTACGATTAGCAGGAGCCAGAATCGGTTCTTCAAGGTTACGCTCAACCTTTTCCTCAATAGATCTTTGGACACATCTAAATATAGCAGACATATCAACATCGTCAGGAGGAAGTTCCATACTCTTAGCCATAATAATACGCGTCAACTCCACATATCCAGATCTATGATTAGGCATTACGCACCTCTTCAATATCTCTCTTCAGATCTTTTTTAGAACGCAAACCAATATGTTGACTTATAAGCTCTCCTCCTTTAAACATGAGGATGGCTGGAACTCCGGTAATGCCGAATTTACTAATAGTGGCACTATTTGCTTCTATGTTGCCCTTAACTATTTTTAGAGCACTAGAATATTCTTGACTCAACTCCTCCATAGCAGCACCGATCATTTTGCAAGGACCACACCAGTCAGCATAGTAGTCTACGACTACCACTCCACTGTCATCTATAACTTCAACCTGGAAATTCTCGTCCGTAATTTCTATCAAATTTTCAGACATAATAATTCTCCTATAAAATCAAATATCTTAGCGCCCTGGAGGTTTTACTCCCAACACACTCAATATGAGTCCAAATACTGTAGGTCCCCATATCGGAGCAAATACCCATTTCCAAGCTATTCCAGCTCCGACAAATAAATTAGCACCTACTAAAACCAAACAAAGGATAAGCATAAAAACCAATAGTATCATAGCACCCTTATTAACCATCTCTGGATCATAATTATCATACATTCCCATATCGACTACCTTTCTATTTAATCGTCACTCAAATCTAATATCTCAAATCTACTGTGGACAGTATCACTTTTCAAAGTTTTTCTTTCTTCTTCTCCAAATTTGCCATCATGGTACTCGAACTTTATCTGAGGGTAATTGGCAACAGCATCTTTGACAGCATCCTTTGCCCAACTCCTACCCCACCATCCTGCTAATAGTATTATCGTATCATTTGCCTCTATTCTATAAATATCTTTCTCTCTGCGACAATTAATAAGCTTCTCTCCTATCATCTTACGTCCTTCTTCGGAAGCATATGCAGATGGACGTTCTCTAATAAACTTCTCAACGGTTGCAGTTTTACCAGCAATTATATATTTCATTCTATCAATTCCGTTTAAAAATTATTTCCAAACATATCCTGCTCCTCCGAAGGATATGTCTCTTCTATTCTATGCTTGATAATATCACAGTATTTACTGCTAATATCCATACCGATGTAGTCTCTATTTATCTCATAGGCTATTTTCACAGTTGTCCCACTACCGCACATGGGATCAAGAATAAGATCTCCCTGATCACTCCAAGACTTTATGTGATCTCTAGCTAATGCCTCTGGGAATACTGCTGGATGATCATTCTTATCATTGAAAGAAGTGACGTAATACCATATGTTATTTCTTGGAGAGTAATCTTGGACCTCAGGTATCTTCCCATCAAAAGAAGTAAACCCTGCCCACTTGTTAGATTTATCACACAACAAATTACACTTCGGCTTACCCTTACTGAATACAAACATATATTCAAAAATTTGAGAATACCTGTTGCCATCCCTCTGAGCTGGAAATGTGCTACTGTTCTTGGCATATATCATTGTGTCATGTATATTGAAACCTATATCTTTGAAATATAATGCTTGTCTAAAACTAGTACCTGTTTCACTACCGTCAATAACTGCATCTCCTACTACCCAAACAACTGAACAATTGGGTTTGATCACTCTATATAACTCCCTAACAATGGGTTTAAAATCAAAATTATACCCCTCATATGCTTTTAAATTATCATAAGGAGGAGAAGTGAGTACCATATCGATACTTTCATCATCGATCTGTTTCAACAAGTCAGCACAATTACCGCAATAAATTTCATTTGAGTTCAACATACTCTCTACTTTACAATGATGTCTTTCACTTTTAAAGACTCAATAAAATGTTCTGTTCCGCTAGGAACATCAAATTCTCTTATCCTTGGATTGGTTCCAAAAATGGTTTTGAAATGATGAACAGGCATGTCTATAAGTGCTATCCGTCTCTGTGTACTTGCAGAAAATATTCTGCAATTCCACAAACTGCAAAATTCCGCAAGAACATCCATCGATATTTTATAAGGAAATATCAGACTAAGTTCTAGAACTACTCTTATCATCCGCCCCCAGATGCCCCTTTTCTATCGCCCTCTTTAGCTCCTTGTCCTCCACTACTCCTACAAAATGCTGTCCATCAGAATTGACCCAACGAGCATTATAATGAGAGCCATATTTACTACCTTCTAAAACTCCATCGACAAATTCCCCGCGTCTCTCGATGTTAATCATTTGGCCCTCAAACTCAAATTCGGTCATTTCTTCCTCTCAATTTGTTAGGTATAATGGCTTTATATTTCCAGTGGCTACTTCCCACCCTAAGCTCATCAGCGAATTCTGGTTTAACATATTTCGCTACTGATTTGCGGAAGTCTCCATATGTAAAAGATTCAAACAAACGAACCACATATCCTTCACATTTATCTCCCGCATGAGTATCGGGGCACAAAGACCTAATTACCTTCTCATCCCATATACCCACATAGAGAGATGGAACAATCGCAAAACCTATTAAAGCCGCCCATTCGAGAGTATCATCCCATGATAGACATTCATTCTTTTCGTTCCAAATAGAGAACAATAGAACGTAGGACTCAAGATTTTCATATATAACAGTATGCTTAGCAAACATATTCTCAGTGCATACTCTCCATCCCTCAGGAATATTCCAACCGATCTTAGCATGTATGCTCTTAGCCCAACTTCTTGTGGGATGATTAGCACTGTCAACTGAACGAGCGTGCAAATAGTCATTATACATAGTAGTATTCTCACCATCCATCTTAATCGTAACTACTACCTTCTTACCATTAAAATGCTCAGTAGAATCCAACTTCATATCATTACGATGCACCTTATGGCTCCATGGGAGATGCCATGTCCTGGGATATTTAACATACTTGCAGAATTTATCCAGCACACCACCTGATTTTAATATTTTTTGGACAGAAGAATCAAAGAACAGTTCTCCCTTCAACCTACGCCCATCAGGTAATATGATGTCTCCCCATTTATCGTAAGTATTATCTTGATACAGTCGTGGAGGAAGAATAATCTTCTTAATTCCTGCGGCTTCTCTCAAATCAGCACAAGAGATAACTGTTTGCTCTGCTTGAATATGATGCTCTTCACACAAAGAAACTCCGTTGTCAAGGTAATAGCCCGAATCATCAAACAATCGCCTCTCCATAATATGATGCGCATCTTCAGCAGTGAGATCGCACATTACGCACGTATGAGCATCTCTCTCAAACACACCATTTCTAAATTTGTCTCTTGCTAACAACATATTCCCAATTCTTTTCTTCGCATAAATTCACTAGCCTACGAACATCTCTATGTTTCTTATATCCCTTTACGAAGGCATCGATCAGATTTCTTTTTTTAACCTCTCTTAATAATAGTCTACAGAGGTTGTCAAATATCCCTCTTCTGAAACACAGTGCTCCAAAATCAATCATCATAAAACAACCATTTGTATCCCATACAACATTTTGATAAACCAAATCAGGAATATGCAAATGTTGTCCTTGTTCTTCTACATTATTTAATAGAGCAGTTGACCCACCCATCTCAAACAACATTTTTACTGTCAGACTATTCAACCTAGCAAGTTCTAAATATGTATCGCCTATAATCCAATCACTTACTTTCACACGCTTATTACCTACTTCTATAACCTTCTTTATTTTTGGAAGAAATTTATACCCTTTATCCAAACAAATTTTCTGACACCTTATGGTATCATCACCAGGATATAAGATATCAACCTTAATTATGGAATCTTCTAAATCAACCTTATATGTTGGTCCACAGTTGCCAATACTCTGATATTTTTTAACTATCCCGAAATTTTCTTCCACTACTTTTAAGTAAACTTCTTTCATTAATTTTTTTTCTTTGCACTCAATAATAGCAATATTCCAGTTCCTGCCAACAAGACAGATACCACATTATACACTGTAAAAATAGCTTCAAACATCTTATACTCCTCTACTTTTTCTATTCTTTTTTACCCTTCTTTTATATCTATCTCTCTGAACTTGTTGTCTTTGCTTTTTCACGATACTTTTAGTTGCCATCTTACTTCCTTCCCATTATACCATAATTTTCACTTTTGTAAAGTGTAATCTTTACATCTTTCTCAATAATCGACCTTATTGCCAGTCATCTGGTTTCTTGCCCCAACTATTTCTCCAAATTCTTTTAGTACTAACCACATATTCCCAGTTTTTTTCTTCGCATAAAGATACTAACTTACTGACATCCTTATGTGTTTTATATCCTTCTATAAAAGCATCAATCAGATTTCTTTCTTTGATTTTGATCAACAATAACCTAACAAGACGTTCATGTATATGATCATCTTTCGTAAAAGACAAACCACCGAAATCACATATCATACAACAATTATTTGTATCCCACAGAACATTCCCATAATGCATATCGCCAATATGTAGGTGTAGTCCTTTTCGAGTTATCCTATTCATTGAAGCTATTGACTCGCCCATCTTGAATAACATTTCTTCAGTTAAAGTATTAGAAGTCAAATGATATTGATATGTTTCACCTACGATCCATTCACTTATTTTTAACCAAACATCACCTAACTTTATAACTTCCTTTATTTTTGGAAAACACATTATCCTTCTTTTTAGAGCAATTCTTTGACACCTTATCGATTGGTTGTGCTTCTTTAAGATATCAAGTCTTACTATAGAACTTCCCAGATGGATCTTATACACTTCATGAGCAAAACTGAGTTTCTCAAATTCTTTAATTATTTCTAAATAAATTTCCTCCATTAAGTAAATCCCAATTTTAACTTTTTCTCTGCCCATTCTTTCTTTTCAAGCTTAGAATCAACTTTTAATTCCTCAGTATCAAAATTAAAATCATTCGCACGTTCACTTATTATCCAATCTCTCAGAGTTTCTACCTCATATCTAGTCAATATCATACCACCTCGATAAGGACTATAATCCTCCCATGCTTCTATAGTCCAAGGCACTATTGGCTTAATTAGACCCAAAATAGCATTACCATAATCTTGAATTTCTTTTTGAGCATGATGATCACATCTAATATCTAGAAAATGCAAAAGGTTCTTTAGGTCTATCTTCCAGTACCACTCTGTATACGTAGATAACGGCAAACCAACTCTAGCCTGTTCTCTTGCTACACCCTTATCTAATAATCTAGCATAGAATTTGAAAGCATCTTCAGATTGTAATCTCATAAGCCCTTTAGTCATCTGTGTGTCAGCATCGCTCAGAGACCCCTCAGAGCCCTGTATATTCATTAAAGATTGCACCCTGAGTTCTCCTGGGATATAATACTCTTCGAGCATCTCAGAGTACCTACCACTCAATTCGTTCACAGAAGCCGTTCTATGCCTGATCATTTGACGAGCTACAAAAATAGGCAACTTAACATGGAACTTAAATTCTACCATCTCTAGTGGAGAAGTATGATTGTGCCTCATTAAATATCTGATCAATGTTTTGTCATCGGCTACTGTTTTAGTCCCTCTTTGATAACTACATCTTGCAGCTTCTGCAATAGCATGATCTGCTGACTCTTCATCATCTGGAATTAACCTTGGCATACAGTCTACTAACTTAACGAAGCCATGATCTAAACAATATATTCCTGGATAAGCGACATCTCCCACTCCAAATGTTTCTCTTGATATCAAATCTCTCATGCACTGCTCCTTACATATCTATATATTTATTCATAATTGTAAGTAGTAAGTTTTCACTTTTCACTACAAAAAAGGTTTTCGCAGAAAAAAATGGAAATAATATAATACTAACCCAAAAACAACTATGAGGATAAGATATGAGCAACAAACACTTTACAATAGTGTCGATAGAAGATAATGAGCCAGATTTTGTGCTTCTTGATAAAGCTCTCAAAGCTGTCCAAGGCATCACTATAGATTTGATCAACATTAAAAATGGCAAAAATGCCATTGATTTCTTATATAAGAAAGGTGATTATGAATCTGCTCCTACTCCAAATGTCATAATATTAGACATAAATCTTCCAAAAATTAATGGGCATGAAATATTACGATCTATAAAAAAAGACCCTTGCCTAAAGACTATCCCAGTTATTATATTAAGCACATCAGACTCAGAAAAAGACATAGAGGAATCATACTCACTTTATGCGAACTCATATATTACAAAGACTTTTAACGTACAAGATCTATTTAAAAAAATTGCTGTTATGGCTAATTACTGGTTTAAGACAACTGAATTGCCACCTACAAATAATTATTGTAACGTCAAACGACCTGAAGAAGCCGAATAAAAAAGGATAAATAATGAAAATTCTAGTGATCGATGATAACAGGGCGGATAGAGACCTTATTATTACCCATATCAAAAGGTCTAAAAAAAGGAAAGAAATCATAACAGAAGAAAGTAATTGCTTAAAGGATGCTTTAGAAAAGATAAAAGCTAATGATTACGATGTAATTATACTCGATTTAGTCTTGCCAGAAAGTGATGGAATTGACACTGTAAAAGCAGTTCTGTCCAATATAAAAGAAGCTGGCAAAGAAATTCCTGTTATAGTTTTAACAGGGACAGATGATTATAGAGTGGGGAGAGAAGCGTGGTCTCTTGGTATCAAAGATTATCTCATTAAAGATGAAATACAAGCAAAAGATCTGACAAGAGCATTGAAATTTGCAACGAATGACAAAACGGGCAGACGTAAATCTGTTTTAATATAAAACAAAAAGGGCAGTCCTATTAAAGAACTGCCCTTTTCTAATTAACCTACCTGAACTCCATTAAGAAATCCATCTTTCTTAGTGGCTTTTTTTCCGCCATCTAAGATCCTCTTCAAAGTTTCTACATCACAGTAGTTAATGTAAATCATTCCAGCAGGTGTTTCTTCCCAATACTTCTTCAAGTTCTTAGGGTCGTCATAAACTCTTTGACTCACCAAAGCACCAGCACCTACTTCTAACTTCTTCACAGGAGTGACAGTCTCGATGTGCTCGAAAGTATCTAACACTTCAAGACTATCAACTGCTCCAAGATCGTCATCTTCGTAACTCAATGAATTACGAATAGGTTCAGCCATACTTGCAGCCAACTCATCTCCACCATCAGCATCAAGAGCAGCGGAGATAATATTTTCTGCTCCGGCATCTACATCAAAAGCATGATGAGTAACAATGGTTTGATCTTCTGCTACCCCACGCAATTGGTCTTCCACAGACAAGTTCTGAGCCGTCAGTTTTCCCTTTGTCGTGCTTCGAAGAACACTATTAGTGTGCTGACCACCTAAACTACCAATACTGTTACTGCTGCCAGCACTACTGCTTACACTACTTGGGTATCCCATATAAGCAGGAGGTGAAGCAAATCTACCTTTATTCCACGGTTGAGGAGTATGCATAGGAGAGAAGAACATGGGTTGAGTCCCTGTTACACCACCACCGCCACTGATTACTTGAGATGGTCTAGGTGTACCTTTAGGCATCTCAGGCTTCTTATCCTTACTAAGATAAAAAGCTACACCTATTGCAAAGACACGATCCTCTGAGTTCTTCATCACTTGTGCTGCTATGCCTCTCATTTTTTCCGCAGTAATAATATACTGCCTGACATTACCATCAGGTGTGCGGAAACCATCAAGCCAGAACATACCAAAAGGTGTGCCTGTAGTTGATACGTAGTTCTGCCCTGGCCAACTGAAACCACAATCATCACAGAAGTAATCCTGCTTAAATTCTGTTCCGTGGATAGGACATTTCTTATGGTACTGTTCCATCCTCAGAGGATTGTCACCTACCATAGTCTGACCAGTGATCGGATTAATACCCTGCACTGATAAAACCACTGCCACATCGTGTGTATGATCAAAACATTCATTGAAGTCTAACCATAACGCACCATCTTCTGCAAGACCTACAAAATAGCTGCCTGCTATATCCGAACCATGCTCCCAGTTATCAGGGCAGGCAGGATACTCATCAACAGCATACACCTTCACAGGTGCTAAGTTAGGCAGATTACTAATATCATCTGCTCCATATCCATTGTAATCATCTTGCCATTTCTCAGGTGAATGGATACCGCACTTGAGAGTTTGTTTAACCGACATTACATTTTCTGTTGCATTCATAATTTTGCTCCTAAGCAAATTAGTGAGCGGATTTTCTCCGCTCACCAACTCGCATCTAAATTAAAAGATTTTTGGCCCACCAAAAGGATTGTTGTTCTTACCGCTACCAGAGGAGCCGCCTAGTTTGATTTTCAAAAGAGGCAATTTTCCTGTTTTCTCTTGCTCATCATATAGCTGAGAAGCATGAGGGTATCTTGACCTTAATGTATCAAGTGTACAATCCTTGCTCATGACCTTATCCATCGTATCACCAGCCTCTGCTACACTCTGGATATCAAGCTCTCCAGATTCAGTGATAGCAATGTAAAGCAGTTGACGAATGCTCACATCAACTCCTGCCCATGAACGACCTGTCTGATCGCAAACTTCATCTGCTCTCAAGGGTCTGTTAGGATAAAGGGGATTTGCATCAGCATAAGCATCAGGACGATCTCCGATGTTATACACTGGCAACGGTCTGCCTTCTACAAAAGTAGTTTTTACTTCTGGCAAACCATCGATCAAAGCTTCCAATAACTTTGTCGAAGCTTCCACCAAAACTTTGCCTACATTACTGAAGACGATGAATGCTTTTCCATTTGATAGATCTTTCAATCTCTTACCAACGGGGCTTTTCACATCCTTAGGATTGTAACGTTCTACCAACTCCTTATGGGACAATCCATGAACTTTCTTAGGTGATATGTAAGCCGAACCTCCACCCTCGTCTGTTGAGTCCTGCCTAAAGACAAATGCCAATCTACGTGCCATTATCTTTGGCAATCCACATCCCTGCAAATCTTCCCAAGAAACTGCTTTAAGGGCTTCATCAGAAGTTCCGCCTTCTTTGCGTAGACTCTCTAAGAATTTATCAAAATCTACTTGGTTATCTGTGACATTTGAATTGTGTTGCTCAATTACTTCGCCAGCAACTGCGATTTTTGAATCGTAACTCATAATAATACTCCATTTCTCTAAACTAAACTATTCTAAACTAAACTAGACTAAACTAAAAATGTAGTTGGCCAACTACGTTGTAATCTACTCCCACATGGGAGAAAAACACTTACTCTTCGCCTGCGTCGTCACTATCATAACTTGCTTTACCCGTTGACAAATAATCATCAACATAGCTAGACACACACTTCGTCATACCTCTGACACCAGCACCCGTAGCGGCATAATTAAGAGAACTACCTCTCGTTACACCCAAACCACCACCAGTACCAATAGCATCTTGATTTGCGCCGATGAACGTAAAGCCCCAATCATAATCTCTCTTTACTTTCTCGATCATTTCAAAGACTTGAGGACGAGAGAATTCCCGACTTGCATTTTCTCCACCATCTGTAACAATGACGAACAAAACTCTTTCAGGTTGATCTTCTTCATCCTTTTGATTGAATCGTCTTTCAACTGCATTAACGGTTTGGCCAATTGCATCTAATAATGCAGTCATGTTTCTTGGCTTAAGACTAAAACCGGCAATGTCGTTGATGCTTTTCTCAGAAAATACTTCTTCTATTTCTGTATCAAAGCGAACATACGTGACCAGAACATCTCCGTCACGCTCTTTTTGTTTTGTGATGACTTCTTTCATAGCACCTTCCATATCGGATGCTATTCCAGACATTGAACCAGAACGGTCCATAATGAATACTAACTCGGAATGTTTCTTTTCCATTTTTGACTCCAATCTCTAAACTAAACTAAACTAAACTAAACTAAACTATTCTAAACTAAACTAAACTAACGGTAGGCCAACTACCATAACACTATATCGGAACAAATCATTCAATAACTTTAGCAATTATACAAGAAAACTTTCACTTTCCAAGAAAAATCCAAGAAAAAATAAAATTTTTATAACTCCTTATAAATCAATGACTTCTGTAACTTCGATATGCTTAGGTATCGTGAAATATATGTGTGTACCCTTGTTTTCTTCGGAATCTACCCATATTTTACCGCCATGAGTCTCCACAATTTTCTTACAAAGAGCCAAACCTATACCTGTTCCAGGATACTCATCTCTTGAATATAATCTTTTAAATATACCGAATATCCTATCAAAAAATTGAGATTCAATACCGATGCCATTATCCTTCACGCAAAAAAGCCAAAAACTTCCTTCATCACAACAATATATATTTATCACAGGAGATTTATCACTCTTAAATTTTAAAGCATTACTAATTATATTTGCTATCAACTGTTTTATTCTAAAACGAATAGCAAACACAACAGGCATTTCATCTTCCACGATAATTTTAGCGTTATGATCATTTATTGCCATCTGATAATCAATTATAGATTCTTCTATAATCTCTTTAATACTTACATACTCATAAGGTTTATCTCTTCTCCCGACTCTAGAAAAATCAAGTAGCTCTTTGATCAACGTCTTCATTCTAACAGCAGATTCAACAGCATAATCAACATACGTTTTCCCATCGTCATCTAAAATATCATAATAATCTTCTTGTAACAACTGACAATAACTAGCCACTACTCTCAAAGGTTCCTGTAAGTCATGAGATGCCACGTAAGCAAACTCCTCTAGCTCCTCATTACTCTTTCTAAGTTCTAATAAAGATTCTCGTAAACGCTTTTGTATTTCTTTCTGTTTAGTAATGTCTGCTATAAAACAGATAGTGTGTTTCCTTCCTTCTTCATCTATAGTCATAACTGATTTGATAGTGACATTAATTATATCACCATCTTTTCTAATCATATCATATTCTTCATCTTGCTTTTTACCCAACATGATCTGAGCCATATTTTCTTTAATTCGAGAAGAATCAAATTCTCCAAAGAACATCTTAACATGTTTTCCTATTACTTCTTTTTTAGTATAGCCAAGGAAATCAAACATCCTATCATTACAATCTTTTAACATACCATCTTCATAAACAAGAGTTATTAAACGTGGAGCATTTTTAAAAATTGAAAGATATTTATCATCCATATCTATGATCCTCTTTAATAGCTATTTTTTCACAGATACATACTCTGGCTATTAAGAGTCCGTCTTCTTCGATGACACTAATATTTGAATCTGCTTCCATTTTAACATTCACTCTCTTAGTATTTTGTACTTCTATATCATACGATGAAACAAAGACTATTTTATCAGGTGTAATGTTTTGCTCTTTTAAATAGGCATGAACCTCATCTATCATCACTCCAAAGAATTCAAAAATAGCAACATTTGTATCGTATAAAACAACACCATTCATTTCATGAATAATATTGTCTGAGAATAAAGTATCTTCGTTTCTGGTTAAATATTTTCTTACAATATTTCTAAAATGTTCCATCTATTAAGATCCTACGATTAACCCTTCTCTCATAGCAACGGCAAGTGCTTTATCAGCAGAGATTTCGCCTTTTGCAACTAGATCAACTAACTTATCTTCCTTCTCTGTATTGGTTAAACCTTCTAACATAGGATGATACTTAGCATAAAGAGCATCGATTTCTTCATCCGTGAACTCATGTAATAAGAATGGAGCACCTTTATGAGCCTGTGCGCTTGAGCTGCTTGAGCTTGTGCTTGAGCTGCTTGAGCTTGTGCTTGAGCTGCTTGAGCTTGAACTACTTGAACTTGTACTTGAGCTGCTTGAGCTACTTGAGCTACTTGAAGTCGAACTTGAACTTGAACTCGAACTTGAACTTGAACTCGAACTCGAACTTGAACTGCTTGAACTTGAGCTTGTGCTTGAGCTGCTTGAGCTTGAACTGCTTGAGCTTGAACTGCTTGAACTTGAACTACTCGAACTTGAACTCGAACTTGAACTTGAACTACAAATACAATCCGCAAGGCAATCAGCTTCGGTGTCGTAAGTATCAACAATATAATCATTTATCTCGGTGGCGAGGCTTGTCGGAGTTTGAGTGCAAAAACAATAATCGAAATATTGCGTATTATCGATACAATACCATGGATCATGTTTTCCACATTCAGGATCATCACCATTACACATAGCAACCCATGCTTCTCCGGGACCCTCAATATAAACGCACCATAAAGTTCCACTACCTGTCGCACAATTAGGAGATATCCCTATACCTAATGGTAAATCAGTCGCGTCAACTAAAAAACAATCCATTTTAACCTGGCTAAAACCACGACACCACTCATTTTCACAATCATCACCTTCTGCAAGTCCGGGATCAGTAAATACTCTACTTTGTTCTTTTGTGATATACTCACCAGGACCCTCTCCTCTCGGTGTGCCTTCACAAATCCTAGTTCCATCACAAGTTGGTTTAATAGTCATATCATCTCTTCTACTAGTTCCAACACATCCACTACTCCATAAATAACGTGTTGAAACAACATCTACGCAGTCTTCTCCATCAACATAATTACGAAAAATAAATATATGATCTCTTGCTGTATAAGTCATATACTCAACATGAAACATAGCCTGCACACCTTGCCCATGACTTACCCATTCGCTAGGACAAGTAAGACCTAAACAGCAAGCTTCACAGTTATGAAAAGTTCCATCAAAATCCGCTGATGAGATAATATCTCTTCCAGCTTCATTGCCCTCAATGAGAATTCTCTCATCCCATGAGTCCTGAGTCACAGTCCAACAAGTATCTAAATACTTAAAATAGAAAGGAGTGCTAGGGATAGAATCTTCTCTCACATATAGTTCTAACGATAATGGAGTAGTAGTGCATTCTCCGCCATCACATTGTTCCGCATGAGCCATTTCATCACTTTGATCAATACAATCGTTCATATCAAAAGTATCAATAGGTTCGCTCCTATATGTAATACCATTGATAACTACAACTGCTTGTAAATACACGAGGTCAGACTGTCCTGTTAAATCAATTGTAGTCTTGTATGGAGAAGTAGTAACACTAGCATCTTCAATTGAATCAAGATCACCATTACCAACACTATATGCTATTTGATTAGTATCAGGTAAGAAAGTTCTATTAAGAGTATCATGGATAACCCATGTTACAGTGAAATTCCAGTTAGAACAATGTTTGTCCGTGATTTCGACTGTAATATCACTATCGCAAACAGGTGGTTCGCACTGGTCAATCCCTAATACATATCTCTCAAAAGCCATTTATGAACAATCCATACACTTATTTTTATCTTACTTATTATTCCATTTATTAGAAGAAAACCCTCTACTCCGTTATGTAATATTCTTCTGGGAGAAAAACATCCCCTTGACCCATACAGGTCATTAGGTTCTCCCATGATATTTTATAGAATCCCTTTCTATATTTTTTTCTTTTATACTTATAATACTGGTGATGGGAATCAACTATCCACACTCCCTTAGCATCATATCCATTAGCAACTACAGCATGTTCTTCTTCTGATCCGTTATAAGGATCAAGTATTTCATTCTCTCCTGCTTTAGAAAATTTTTGGAACATTGTCCAATTAAATGTCAAAATAACAGGTTTTCTTCTATTAAGATGTTGTCTTATATATTTTCCAAAATCATAACTGATTACTAATTTGTTATCGTAATCAAAATTTTTCAACCATTTTACAGCGTTTCTAGTATTAGCTCTATCAGCAGTATCTTTTTTTACTGATGCCGAATATTCTAAAGTTGAAATCATTTTCTTACGACCATAACGGGACCAAGCATGATCAACTAAATCAAGAACACTCGTTACATATACTACTTTATAAAAACCAAGTTGGTTTAGTAGCATTCCCATTTGAGACGACTCTAATCCTTCTTCGTTTATTTTTTTCGATATCTTTCTATCAGCTAATTTTTTTGTATTCTCATAATCTATTTCTGGGTTATAATAATTTCCTACTGTAGCACAAGCTGCTACTGCACAGTAGCAAGGATCTTGTAAATAGTGCGTCATCTTCAATCGTTTCATATAAGCTCCATGTTTTTGCGTTCATCTTCATGCCTTTAAATCGTAAATTCCCCGCCTGTTTTATAGATGTCATAAAGCCCTACGGCTTTTTGCAACATCTCTGCGAATGTCTCTTCAGAATGATCTGAATTATTAAAATGAGCACTTATAATTGGATACATTAACTGAGTGACTTCTTCCTTACTGCTTCCTTGTATAAATTCCCATGTCATCTGGAGCACAAAACTCTGCACCTCTTCAGGATCATTAAAATAGAACTTGTCCTCTGATCTTCTTTTTAACCAATGGAAAAATTCATGAACAACGAAATGAAAATTCTCTTTAAAGAAATTATCATCTAACAACTGCTTGTCAATTCTTATAAGCTTCCCATTTCCTTCTGCAAACTTCCCATTCAAATCACATATTTCTATTTGCAAATGGCTATCTACTTCCTCAATAGGAATATGATAATATTCAGCTAACGACTGAGTAAATTGATGCTTCTTCAATATTGTTTTTACTTTATTAATAAAGTTTCCGTTCTCAGCTTCTTTAAACCAATTCATATCCCTCTCCTATGCTGTAAAATTAATTCTAAAAGTATCAGAATAACCACTCAATTCACCAACTACAGCAATGTCTATATATGGATTCACACCACTCTCTAATATGTCTGTGTACATTTTATTATCTATTAGTAAAACTCCTGCCTTATGATAGCCAGGTATATTCGTGAGTGATACAACAGACCTCATTGATGTATCACTATACAAAGAGATAGAGTAAGAATAATCCTCATTATTGTAAGATTCTTGTCTTTTGTAAAAAATTGTACTGAGAGGATAAGAGAAATCTGCTTTAGCAGAAGTAGTTTCTTTTATAGAAGCATAAGGAGAAAATAGTAAATAATTATCGCTACCAGATTTGGTAGACACATAGATATCATCCCCCTGAGAGCTAGAAGCATTTCTCTCCACCATACTATTAGTATCTACGAATATATAATTCAATAACCTGTCATCATCATCTATTATAATCCTAAAAGTTATAAAATCATCATCATCAGTATCCCTTACATTAACATCTATAACTCTTACCCGAACTGATGCATTAGTTGAAAGAAGATTAAGAGCATTAGTAATAGTCAAATCAATTCTTGTTGAACCATTGTCTGTTGCTAGATAGGGGATAGATTGCCCATTGGTTGGATCAATTACAGTAAATTCCATAGTAGCTTTACTTATCGAAACTGTGCCACCAGCACCATCACGCTTTCTCAATTTTACCACAACTTGATCACTTTTAGGAAATCTTAACTCGAGAGGATACATCTGAGTAAAACCAGGCTCTCTATAATTAGATCCACTAATGGTCTCATCAATATCACCATTAGGTGTTCTTAAGAAATATGAAAGCAATCTCACCTGAAGCATTTTATACCTCCGCCACGATCAGAGATAATATCTCAGTATCTTCTACCATATTAAATATTTCTTCTCTCTTTTTTTCTTTGTCGTCAGGACTCCATATGATTCTAACTTCATCACCCTTCACTGCATCTACACTTCCATACTCTTGAGGAAGCGCGACTCCCTTTCTTCTATCTCTAACTTTCATACCAGTATAATATTTAGGACGGACTTCTTTAGGTCCCTTCTTAATCTCAGGATCTTCTTCCTGAGGAACAGGCATCGGTCTAGAGACCGTTGGTGACTGAGCTTTCTTAAACCAATTTCCGTTCATCTTAGCCTCCTTATATTTCTCTATAATCTGAGGAGCAATTTGCTGCACCATCACTGTAGCTTGTTGCTTAGCAGCATTAATGTCTCCACTCACATCTATTTGATTAGTATCCTGCCATTGCTTTATGTTATCTAAGACTTCTTTGATATATCCGCTAGCAGGTTTTAACTGAGGGAATAATGGAATAATATCATTACCGTTCAGAACAGTTCCTTTGAAAGAACCTGTTGGGCTATTCCTAAAATTCATAACTTTATCATATTTAGCTTGCCATGCTTGCTCATCAAACTTATCAGGATCAGATGACATTTCATCCGCCTTATTGAAACGCAAAACATCTTCTACGAGATCCTTATGCTCTTCATCCTTGCCATGCATAATTGTTTCTCTAATAAATTTACCGATGCCTTTTGGACCCCACTTATCAATATCATGTGGTCTCATGTGTAACCTAATCACTTGATTAACTATATCCCTGTCATCCTTGCCAACACCGATAGACTTAAGGATAGCATCGCTCATTCTAGTTGATGCCTTCTCATGTCCTATGTACTGCATTTGAGGTCTACCATCTGGCAGCATTTTCCCCTTAGGATGCACCTTTTGAATCCCTTCCTGCATCTTTCCAAAGTCATGGAATAAACCAGCAAGATTCATAAGACCTCTCTTATAATCATCATCACCATTATCCTTAGATATTTGGTTCATATTCTTTACAACTTCAAGTATATGATTCATTAAATTATGTTTATGCCAAGGAGTCTGTTGATCCATCTGTACACCTTGTTCATTTATATTCTCCATCTCAGGAACTTTGAAAGCAGTCTTGTATAAACCTGTCTCGAATAATAGCTTCAAAGAATCGACAGGATCTTCTCCAGACATCATCTTCATAATCTCTGGACCTGCTCTTTCTGTAGCAACCTTCTTTGCATAAGACTCTTGAATAGATGGGTCAGCCATTGCCTCTATAATAGACGGATCTATCACGCTGTTAGGGTATCTGGCATGAAAACGTAATACCCTTAACAATCTAAGGGGATCTTCGTGAAACGTCTTAAACGGCTCGTCAGGAGTCCTGAGGTGTATCTGACCAGAGCCATCTAAGCCCAGGTCATTCCTGCCACCTACATAGTCCTCAATTTGACCAGTATTGATATTGTAATATATAGCATTAATAGTTAAGTCTCTACGCTTGACATCTTCATGTGGATCATTAGTCAACTTAATAGATGGTTGACGGCTATTAGGATCTGGATAATGCTCTGTCCTCATCGGAACGAATTCTATCTTCTGCCCAAATAAATCAATAGCACCTACCATAAGATCATCGCTTGGAGTTATCTCAGCAGGATCTGCTGACTTCTCCAAACTAACTTTATGAGCTTTATCTCCAGCAATCATATAAGCCAGTTCATAACCTGGCATATCAACAGCAATATCTATATCGTCGCTCTCTTTCCCAAGCAACTTATCCCTAACCCAACCGCCAGCCACTCTCATCTGAACTTTGCCACCAGTTATTTGACGGAGATGATTAAAAATCTTTTCTTCGACAGGAGAAAGAATTATCTCTGTAGTTTGACTGAATTTATATTTCTTATGCACTATTGAGAGCTTCTGAGATGGAGCAGAGATGCCAGGAATGCTATTAGACACCAAACACTCAACGCCAACGCCTAACTCTTCTACAATCTGCTTAACGGTATCAAAAGAACCATCTGCCACAGGCTCATTAACCATAATCCTTAAAAGTAATTTTGATATATCCAAGCTCTCTGTATAATTTAATTGAATACCTCCGTACTTATAGTTTTCTACTTTTATGGCTTGAGCATCCAATACCAAAAACACTGAATACTCTTTTAGATACTTCTCAGCAAATGTTAAAGAAAACACAGGCAAAGGATTAGAATAAGTTATTTTTTCTTTAGTTAGAAAAACTCTAAGGTCGATAATGTCGCAAGGAAACACCATATATCTTGATGGCAATATGACTGCAAGTTCTCCAAGCAACTTATTTGGAGCGTAAGTAACATGATGGAATAATGGTCTAAAGGTCTTCAGTGTTGATAATATTACATTATCCACGTTTTCTTTTCCTTGAGCAACCTGAGCATTTTCTTTTTTTCGCAACTCTTTTAATAGATGGTTTAATCGAAGCGGATTTTTTTGTTGAAACAGAACCTGAAGGTCCAGGGATATCGATTCTAAAAGTTCTTGACCCTCCGCCACCAACGGTAGCATCTTTATTGATAGCATCAAATTTTACCGTTGTCTTCTCTTTCATTGTTATCCTTTTTCTTTAAATATTCTATCTTGACTTCCCCATCACTACTGTTATAACTAATATTAACAGGATCATAAGACCTCCCACAAAACCCATTACATACAGGGACATCTATACCATCTTCTAAACCTTGTTTTTTGAAATTCCATACCTTCATAACTTACTCCGTGAGCATACCTCCACAACTTTCTCTCAACCTGTCTAATATCTTATTCACCAATTTCTTAGAAGTAACACTATCAACATGAGCCATCTCATCATTAACAATTACTGTTAGCTGATTGAATAAAACATTTACTGGTTTTGCATCTGCTGCAATCTCTCCCAGCTGTTTCTCTAAAAGCAAAATTGTTTCTGCTAATTTCTTTAAACACTCAGCATTTTTTCTTCTCTCAAATAAATCAACATCGTCCGATTGATCAGCAATGGTAAAAAATTCTCTTTCTAAGACAGCTATTTTTAATTTCGTAGAAGCTGTTCTGTTACCCTGCATATCTACCCACTGTTGAACTACTTCAGCATAATCTTGTAATGATTCGTTATCGCTTATCTTACCGAAATGTCTCACAAGATGATTTCTTAAAGCATGTCTTGATATTTCAAAATCATAATCATCTTTCATCTTATTTCTTATAGCAGAGTAGTTCGTCTTCTTTTGATTCTCATACATCTGCTCAATTTCTTCTCTGTGATCAGACTGACATACTACACAGTTAGGTTTCTCCACTCTGTCCAAATTAAACAGATACGGAGTAACATTAACATTAGTTATTATTGCCTGACTAGTTTTTACTTGTACTATATCATTTTTTTTCTTCGCCATTTAATCTATCCACCCTTTCATAGGTTTTATACCTCCATCGCCACGAATGAACTCGTCTCTCTCTCTTTTAAGAGCATATAGCAATCTATTAATTTGATCAACAGCATCGTTGCATAGATCAGCAAACTTCCAAGGGCTATCAAGAGCCAAGAAGTCAGCCTCTATTAATGTTTCATGCAATGCCGGATAAGAGGTTATTTTTTCAGATATTATTATTTTATAGTTAGCTGCTTTAGCGTTTTTGCCACTTTGGAAGATATACTTACCAAGATGTTCCAGTTGTGTTTTTATACCCTCAAGATATCTCATCTTGGCATTAATAGTATTTCTCTTATCAAAGTTTTTAGCCGTTTTGAACCAACTCATTTTGCTTATCCCTCCCATATAGGGCAATTAGCAAGCTCTCGGCCATCCCGTCACTGTTCTTTTGCTTAAAATCATCTGCTAATTCAGGGTGCAGTGACGAAACAAGCTCTCTAGCCAATGTTTTAGCTATCGATTTAACCTGCCTATTTAATTTATCTATATGTTTCTTATTCTCTTTTTTTGCCGCTTTATCCTTTAATGTTTTCGCTACAACCCTTAAATCTTTAGCTTCTGCTTTCCTGTCCTTGATATCGTCATTTACAAGTTTAGGAAAATGCTTCTTCCATTTCATAGAACCGACCTCTATGACTTCAAAACCCATAGCCATAGCAATACCGATCGTTGAACCAGCAGACCTACCAAAACTAAATGCAGACACACTACCCTCTCCTGGCATTGACGATACTCTCTCTTGCACAAATAGCACCTCTTTGTCTCTCAGTGGCTTCAGCAAGTCAACTATGCCCTTAAGATCATAAGTCTTTTTATTCTTCTTATTTACAACTACAGAATTCACAGGTATCCTATGAATATTAACCTTCCCATTCTTATAAAGAATAGTTATGCCCCCAGTAACCCCTGGGTCCAGACCAACTACCATATCAAACTGATTTGCCATTTTTTCTCTCCTAATAATAGATAACTTACTCTTATCTATCGACTTAAGAGAAAAAAATAGCCACACTCAAACAGTAAGTGTGGCTACCAACGAAAGGAACCCAACTATGAAGTTGGAATACTTTTTATCCACGTTGTAATCTACTCTGCTATCCACAGAGAATAGTATCTCCGACTATTAACTCAACCTCCTCCGAACCCTCAAAGAACTTCACTAGTCCGTCCATCACTTCCTGATCTTCTACTACACTAGATAATATCTTAATCATATTCTCATTGTGCTGCTTGCTGCCTCTCTTAAAACGTATTCGTCCATCTGAAAGAATTTCTAACGTAATATTGCTCATCTACCTGACTCTCTTTTTTATTTTTTTCTTAACCGATTTCTTTTTTGCCTTCTTGACTGCTTTCTTCTTCGTTTTCTTTACTGACTTTTTCGCAACTGCTGTCTTTATTACGAACCTCATATCGGGTTCCATTATTTCGCCACCAGTTTTACTGCGAGAATTTTTTATCTCCTTCACATCTTTGAGTAAAGTTTCTACAGGAACGATCTCTGTAGCACCATCACTCAAAGACACTTCTCTCATAGGAGATGATGCTTCTTGCGTACAATTTCTTCTTACTGTGTAGATCAAACTTCCCATCCTATAACGAAATCCAGGAGGGAACAGCTCGTCACTATTCATTGTCTGCCCTATTATCACAGGGGCGTGTGACGCATTAATAACTTTTTTCATTACCACGATTTTTCTCCTTAATTATTGCTACCATGTCTGCTGAATACGTACCTCATTATCTTTATAGTATTCCTGCTTCTTAGTAACTTCCTTCTCTTGTCCTATTGCATTGATCAGGTCTTTTATTTCTCCAGAGCATTTCTGTCCTGTCCAACCTATTTGATCAAACTCTACGGTTCCATCAGGATTAATCAACACTTTTACGATTTTTGCACTCATATCTATTCCTTTTCACTAATTAAAAAACCACCTTCTGTTTTAATAGCAAAAGCAGAAACATCTGGTATAGAAGGCTCAGATTGATCTGCTTCAGCTTTCTTAACCATTGTAACTATTTCTTCTTTCACTTTCAAGAACTTTTCTTCACATTTGTCTACTATCGCAACTATTTTATCCCCATTAGCATCTGTTGGAGATTTACTAAATTGATTACAAACCCCGTTCAATTGAGCCACAGAATGTATCAATAAAAGTGAACTCTTGTATATCTCTTCCATATCAACTTATCCTTCTACGCATCGCACAAGGTTCCAAAACATCTGCTCCTGAAGTATGAACTTTTAATTGTCCACATATAGTTAAAAAAACTATTTGCAAAACAGTCATTAGCTCAGAATCCGTACACCCAAAACGGATCTTACCCAATGCTTTCAATATCGTAAGATAAATTTCCAAAAGATCATCAACTGTATAGCACGACATTATATCACCATGCCAACCATGCACTACTGAGCCAGTGCCATTTTCGCTATACATCGGTTTACGACTATTATCTTTTGGAGACATCACCTGCCTGTATTTATTCCCACTAGTTTTAAGTTCTATTATATTCAATATTTGAGTTGCAATATCCTGCCCAGAAATCTTAAGGTCAAATCCGCTTTTGGCCATTAGTACAAGACCATATCTCTTCAGCATAGTATATAATGACCTTATCAACTCGCTTTCAGGATTCTTCGAATTGTCAAGATAGGTTTTCATCATCCCAAATGCCCTATCATAATGTTCACTTCTATCTTTTCCATCAAAAATTTTATATAATAAAAACATCACATATTTATTAGAATGAGCGCAAATATCAGATATGTCTTTTTCAGTTATTGATGGTTTACCATAAGCGTGATTGTATAATTTCAACAAGAGCAATGATAGACAGTCCACATCAACATCTTTTCCGTCAAAATTTAAAGTCTCTGCCGCTAAAAATGCCACATTTTCTGAGATACCTATTTTACGCCTCTTAAAATATTCACAGATTACTCTCTTAGCATCAGTCTTAAGTATCCTCTGCTTAAATAAATGAACAGTGCCATACTTTTCCACCTCTTTATGAAATGACTTTGCTGATATACCCACATTGTCGAATACTAAAAGATTGCCCATAGGAATAAGGGGAAATAATTTTTTAAAATCACGGATGACTTTATCTCGTGCCTTTTTCTTTTCTTCCTTGCTTTTCCCTGCTTTTCTTAATCGCGGAATATCTTTTAGTATAAAAAGTCTTCTCTGTCCGAAACACGATAATTCAGTAACTACCTGAGATACCTGATCATAGCAATCAGTCTCGTCAAAGACGCTCATCTCATAGTCAGAAAGGGACCCCTTTATCTTGTCAAGGAGTCCCCTTCTTTCTCTAATATTACCATCTAGTAAGCAAACAGTTTTCAACTCTATCTACTCCGTTACTTAGTCGATACCGTAAAGAACATGCAAAAGTTTTCAATGATCTCTTTAGCATCATTACTCTTTTCAGGATACTTAATCAAAATAGGTTTCATATGTTTTGGCTTATCCTTAGGAATGTCCTCAAGAATCTGCTGGCTCTCAAAGTTAAACTGCATATTGCCATGCCGCTTCGACCTAGCAACAGCTTCTTCCAAATACTTAGAATTGCATTTAAACCAGATCTTCTCACCCTTAGCCACACACTCGTCCACATCAACTATATGAACAGGAGTAGTACAGGCATGGGCTGTTTGAGGAGTGACCATAAATCTCTCATTCTCTGACTCAAATATAACTTCCGTATTATGAATATTGGAGTCATGCCCTCTCCTGGTCATACCGATGCCACCAGCAACAAACTCCCAGCCTTTTGGATCGCTGTTGATTCTGTTGGGATAAACGTTCTCTATGATCTTATCCAGCTTAGGAAATTTAGTAAAACCCTCTGACCCAAACAAACATAAAGTAATACCATCGCACTCTAGCATGATATGCCCTGGTATATTTTTACTTTGATTGTGTTCAACGCATCTGATCTTTAACCAATCTCCACGAAGACCCTTGATAACCTTATGGATAGTTGGCAGATTATTCTTGGGGAATATAATTGACACATCTTCTTGAGCCTTAAGTATGTCATCACCATTGGGTGTAGATTCTATAGACTTAACAGCAAATCTCCCACCAGTCCCAGCATGGAAAGTAGCTTTTTGGATCCCTTTCTTTACGGATGTCTCCATTAGCATACACATATATGTTTGCATCTTTTCTTCATCCGCTGGAGCAAAACTAATATCATTGAGACCTATCTCAAATATTGATCTTTTCATGTCAACAGATTGCTCAAATTCAACTCCAGCTTTTGGAAGAGTAACCGTAGTATCCAAAATGGGCATAGACCTCTTATTAGATTTATCTGATAACAAAGTTGTCACCAATTCCCCTGAAATCATAGCCACTTCCACCTCACCAGATTCAAATGTGGTCAATGAATCATTAAAGTCAAGAGCTTTAACAGTAACAGTTCCTTCTTTTGCACATTTATACTTCAGATCACTCCCAGCATTACTATCAGAAATGACAGATATAGAACTTGCCGTTCCTCCATAAGATAATAAAACTAAGTTCTTCTTTTCTGCTTTGATAGTGATCAACCCCTCATAAGCAAATTCTTTCACACAATTATCGGTGGCTACCACTACTGCTGGCTGGATTGCTTTAGCCAGTGCTCTGTTATTAACTCTAAATTTCATACATTGGACTCCTTAATAATAAGTTCTTCAATAATAACTTCGTCATCTTACCACGACAACTTTCACTTTTCAACATCAAAATGCATTTTAGGATTATAATCCCAATACCCAAACTCTGAGCAGCTTTTTAAGCATTCTGTATGACATTGATTACACATATAACTACCATCAAAAAAATAATGCAACATACCATCAGGAAAATGTTCTCCACAAAAATGGCAACGATTTTCATCCGACATGATTATACCTCATTATTCTTCTTTATACTTATCATACACCTCTTTAGCTTTCATTTTAATACGAGAAAGTGCATTATCTACGCTCTTAATATTCACTCGCTTTCTCTCTCCACGTTTTTTGTAAATTATGTTAATTTTATCAGTGATTTCATCATAAGAGAATTTATAAGTGTATAATACAAAAACACTTTTTTCGAGTTTAGACAATTTAATATATAAATTTTCGAATAACGTTTTGTAATATTCTTTTTCGCCGATCTCTTCAATTATAGTTGAATCTGTCTTTGGTAAAATATCAGACAGATGTAAATTCTCATCATCATGAGAACCCCTGTCTTGATCTAATGATAAACTCGTATTCAAAGTTCTTTGCTTATATTGAAAACTACTTTTCAACATAGTCATTAAATGCCGCCTAACACATAACACGGCAAACTTATCAAATGGATAAGGTTCTGGTCCGGACCCTCTACTGCCATCGTAGTCTGGTATAGCTTTAAATCTTAGTGCATATAAAGCTTCTTGCAACATATCATCAAAATTAAGCCCTGGAATATAAAATTGCCTAACAATATACAGCAACTTAATTTTAATTCTTTTTTCTATTTCATTATAAGCATCGTTCTGCCTTCTGCTTCTTGTCTTCCCTCTTACAACCTCTACTAGATCTTCATATTTTAAGCTCTTAACAGGACCAGATACCCGTTTGACGGGTCTGGCTTTAGCCATATAAACTCCTTTCACTCATACGCCTTTTACTCATAATTATATCGGCATATAAGCGAAAACGAGTTAACAACTAACCCTTGGATCTCTTGAATGCTTTCACTATCTGAATAGATTCAATCGCAAATTTATTGAAACTTTGAGCTGGATTTAGATTATATTCGATATCAAATGATATCTGCCCAACATAGCTCATCATCTTTAGTAAAATATTACCATTAGTTTTGCTATTTTGATGTACATATCTTTTTATCTCTTCTTGTGTGAAATCAAATTTATCTAGATCATTCGAGCAAGTTCTGCATATCAAAAGATTATTAAGATGTTCGTACAACCCATTGATTATAATTTTAGCTTCTTTGCCATCAATGAAAAGACGATTAATAGTTAAGAAAGCTTTAACTGTATTCTGATCAAAAATAGCATCAGCTAACTCAAAATAAAGAACGGTGTCTATAACCCCTAATGCTTCTATAGTCGATTCAACAGTTATTGCTTCATTACCAACATAATTCATTATCGTTTGTAAATGCTGTAAGCAATTTCTAACAGAACCCTTTGAAGCTTTAGCGGCTATCTGCAAAGCCCTGTCATCACAAGTTAGCCCTTCTTTCTTAGCAACCATTTTTAGATGGTCAAATAATTCAGGCCATGAAACCTTATTGAATCCCCACATAATGCAACGGCTGTGTATCGTGTCTTTAAATGCTTGCGGCTCTGTAGTGCAAAGAATAAATCTAACAAATTTCGGAGGCTCTTCTATCATCTTTAAAGAAGCCTCTGCCCCAGCCCTACTAAGATCATGAGCTTCATCAATAATGACATATTTAGTTCTACATTCAACGGGATATTGATATAATGATTCATGTAATGCTCTTATATCATCGACACCACCACTGCTACCAGCATCCATCTCCTTAACTTCCAAAGACTTGCCTGCGAATATAGCCACACAATTAGAACACTCTCCACAAGGATCTTTGCCACCCTTCTTGCAATTCTCAGTTGCTGCAACAATCCTAGCTACTGTAGTCTTGCCACAACCAAAATTACCTGCTAAGATATAAGCATGATGAAGAGTATGTGATTTGAAAGCATTAGTAAATGCTTTGACTACTATTGGTTGACCAATAACTTCAGATAGTTTCTTAGGGCGATACTTTAACGCTAATGAATCTTCTATTGACATCTTATTCTACTTCCTATCTTTGACTAAAAGATCCCATATTTCTCCCATACAATGATTCGAGAAATCGTTATGAATATGATATGTACTCGTAAGTTGCTCAGTTCCCGCAGCACTACCATCATCACACTGTCCCATATGATCTGTAGTTAACGTAACCATAAATAATTCTTGATGACCTTCAAATATAGCATGTCTACATACGTCGCATGTGTAATTTGTTTTCCTACTCATTTTCTTCTCCATCTGCTCTAAACCCGTTTGGCAGTAACCCGTCTCTTCTATTATAATAGCAGAATGAGTTATACATATGCCATCTTCACTGGCATCACAATCTGTGATAGGACAAGGGATCTTATTCTTCATGCCTGATTATATTTAGCCGTTGTGTCTAAGCACTTAGTGCAAAAATAAACTGCTACAGCACATGCATCATGGACCCACATATTGCCTTTTTCATTATTATGCAAATTACAAACTAATGGACCATCTCCCTCTCTACTATTTTCGTGAGCCACAAAACCTATCCTTGCTGTCGAGTCACAGTGGACGCATTTAACGTTCTCAGGAAAAGGATCTTGCCAACTTTCATCTAAACCTTTATTACCTAGTATTACTTGCATTTTATGTTCTCCTATTCTAACTCAGGAAATATTTCTGAAGCAAAATCTTTATAAGTGTCTGGTAAATCATTTAATTCTTCGGGGAGAATTCCTAACTTTATTCTTAACTGAGTTTCAGTTATCGCCATAATATTCCACGTAGCTGCACTGAGATGGTCCTCATCTTCAAGGCCCATCGTAACTTTTATAAGGTGTCTCAACGCAGAATCTAAATACCTACTTAGAGGTTGTCCTAGCTCCCAGTTCCTCGATTTATACTTTTCGGCTCCGTTCTCATAGTGCTGAGCTAATCTAAGCATTGCATATGGAGCTACCAAATCGAATCTTCCTTTACCAGTGTTAGTATCACGAACACTGCCGGTATCAAACTCTTGCCTCTCCCCACTATCTTTTACTTTATCAAATTTCTTAGCCATTGGACGACCTACACTTCTATTTTTGCAATGAAGAAATGTGTCTTAGTATCTAACTCGCTATGATCAACTTCTTCTATAATATTTCTCCTAACATCTTTTGCATACCAGTCCAATTCTTCACCTCTCGTAGTAGAAATATCCCCAAGATAAATTCTCACCATAAGAGCAGGGACATCATTCAACTTAATATCATCTACGCTACCATCTTTTTTAACACCATAGACATTATTTATAGTACGAGGATTGCCGCCTGCATAGACATACCTTTTGTGCTCTCTACTTTTAGTAGTTGAACCGATCATAACCATATATGCTTCCCAATTTTTCTCCTTGTCAGCTTGAGTCAAAGCGTTCTGAACATTGAGACTTGTCACTTCCTGCTTTGCTTTCTTCAATGCATCATCCAACTCTTCATAGGTAGCAAGGATACTACCCTGTCCATACTCGTCTCTCGACCACACTTGAAATTTTATCATTATCGACTATCCTTTCCAACGAACATCTGTGTCTAAAATATGAGGGACATCTTTATCATCATGACAATCTAACCCAAAAGTATTAAATATGGCATGATAACCTTTGGTATCAGGAGCAGAAACCTTGCCCATGCTATCTTCCCCATCAGGCAAACCATGGAGACATTCTGCAACCAATAGTAATTTATGCTTCTCACTCTTTTCATCCCAATCTTCCTGATTGAGAACAAAGTACCATCCGTAAGGGCAGTGAAGAGCCACAGGCATCTTAACTGCGCCAAGCTTCCAGATCCTCTGACCTACTGGTATCTCTTTGCGTTCTTTGTTGGTAATATTCACGCAACAAACTTTACCAACTTCAACATGACTGAACTTCTCAGGATACTTATCCACGATTTGTGCTGCCATGAGGTTAAATTGATCATTTACTTCATATTCCGGCTTCGTCTGTGCCATTTTATGGCTCCTTACATTAAAGTAATTTTTACAATATCACAATATTACTACTTCGACTTTCACTTTCCAAACTTTAAACTAAAATTCTCAACCATCTATCATCAAGCTCTATTTCTCCAGCATTTAGTTTCTTCAAATGCTCCACGCACTCGTCTATGCTATTGAATACTTCTTCTTCGCGGAAAATAGAGACAAGCCATCCTGGAAAATCTTTCTTCGTATATGGTGCTTTCATAATAGCAAACAAAGGTTTCTGTTGTTTTTCAGCTTCAAAAAGTTCGTTATAAGTTCCGCAAAGATGAGTATCTAAATCAATATACACAATATATAAATCTGTCTTATCAATCATCCTAAGATCGATATGTCTAACACTATGACTCCACTTAGAAGCAGCCGCCCAATCATCGTTCTCCAAATATCCTTTTATCTGATGTTTTTCTAAACCCACCTCACAACCTAAACCATCTGGCTTATCTGTAGGATCAAGAAAAACAAATGGAAGATCAGCACTATCACACTTATCTCTTATTTCTTCTCTCCAATGGATACCATCATCAGCGACTCTATCAATAGCACCTGATAGAAAAATTTTAATACCATCTAAACTTTGATCTTTCATAACTTTTTTAACCTTCTTTCTGTATTTACAAGTTGGGCATAGAGGATTTTCCTCACATGCATCAAATATCACACCTTTAACTATAGTCGATATACCTATCTGACTCTCACAAGGAGCCTGACAATATATAAGAATACAAGGGTGAACAGGGTCATCCACATGTCCGACTGTTTTATGCCCTTTGCTCTCAGCATCAGCCCTAGCTTCTTCCCACGTATCTCCATAAGCAACGATCTTGTTATCATTAAAACCTTTGATAACTACATACTTACCATAGTGCTCAGAATGAGCATCCATAATGTTATTTTGTGATAACATTGGAAATGTCATTTCTTTTTCATCTGGTTTAGTCATTTTCTAAGCTCTCTAAAAATATAGGAGTATTATCTCCAGCATAAGTACACTCTACATTATGTTCAAACCACGCAATAGCCTCAACCCAAGCTTCATAGATCTCATGATTATCTAGCTCTCTCTTAACTTCTTTTTTCTTTTTTCTCAGATAATCATTAGCAAATATATCAATACACATCTGCCTATCATATATAGCAACTATTTGACCGCCATATTGTTTTCCTACTCCAATAATAGCATCATCCAAATCATCAAACATAATCGCTTCTTCGTTATATTCTGCTATCCTATCTCTAATAGTCTCTGTCATACAGATCCGCTTCTCTCCCAGCTTTTTCTTCTCTATTACTAAAAATATTTCTAACCAGTATCTTACCCAAATTTTGCAAAGGAGTATCATCCCAATCTTGACAACTAATCATCCTCTCCATTTCTTCAAGTATTTCTTTTGGAGATATAGTTTTTCCCTCATTAAGTTTATCTAGTTTAACATTAGCATCTTCTAATACTTTGTTAGCATCTTTTAATGCCTTCTCTGCCTCTTCTACTTCTTTTTGCATTTTATTATATTCGTCCATTTTTAGCACCTTATTAGCAGCTCGAAGTCCCAATCTATCTTTCCAATATGCATCAGTCATTTTACTACTTTATCTAAATAACTTTCACTTTTCAACTAACAATTTAGATAATCGCATCTGAGATATATGCCCAATTTCCCTGTATATATAATGGATATGAAAAATTTCTTTGTTTACCAATCTTGAGAAATATGGTCTATACTCTAAATAGTCAACCTCATAAAAAGGAATATCACAAAGAGCTGCACATAAGGGAACTAACATATCTCCTGGGAATAGTTTTTCTGATAATAAAGTTTTCTCCAATATATATTTATTATTGGGATTCGAAATAAAATGCATCAATGCACCATTAGAAAAAATTGTATTCTCCCATCCGTGTGGGATATCCCTACGTGTGCTTTTGTCACTTATTAGATCTCTATAGGAAGTCTCTTTGATAACTTTAAAAAATATAGGAGAATATTCAGAAAGATACATATCTGAAAATGGATTTATATTACTTATGTTATACTTATCTAAATAATCATAATCACTATCTAACCTATTAACAAGATCGTTAACATTTGTAATGGAATCATCATCTACTTGCATAAACCATCTAGATTCGTTAATTCTTCTCTCAGTTAATGAGGCATAAAAATGATGAACTTTATTTGCACAAACACGTTGACATCCATACGTAGAATTATCTCTAATTACTTCAACATCACAATCCCATTCCTCTTCTACATCCGATATATTTTCATCTCCGACCAATAAAAATATTTTAACTTTCGCATCTTTAATATTGATCAAACCATACTGCTTAAAGAACTGTAATCGCTCACTATAGTCCACTCTTTTTACTCTTGCACCACCTGCCCAAGCGCACATATTAGGGTGATCTTCAACCACTTTGCAAGAAACAGGTATAACAAATGAAATATCGTACATGTTTATTTTTCTTCTGCTCCAATTATTTTTATAAATTCTTCAGACGACATTTCTACATATTGTAATTTATCTTCGGGACCATCGTACCCCATATCCTCTATCACTTCTTTTTTCAAAGATATTAAATCTTCCTTACTCGGAGAAGAAGGGTATAAAGTGGCGTGGATACAAACTTCTGGATCATCTTCAGAAACTACCAAAATCGCAAATGGCCATTCTTCAATATCAATTGATGTTATTTTTTCTTCTTCCATTTTTTCTTTTTCTTGAAGACTATTTTATCACCAGTATCCTTGTCAAAGAAACCTTTACAGCCCTCATCTTTAGCCCAGTTTTGACAGCCAAGATATTCCCATCCTTTTTTACTCTTCCGTTTGATCAGAGGAGAATTACAATTACTGCAATTATAATCACTTTCTTCGATGACGGGCTTAGGCTTTTCGTAAGGTTCTCCATCCTCTCCCACTTGGCATTTGTATTCGCACTTATTTTCTTTGTTTGTTCTATTTTCACAGCTATAGAACTCCCCATATTTACTAAATTTCTTTACTAAATAACCATCACAGTCAGGACATTTATAATCAGTCTTACTAATTTCTTCTTTTTTCTTTTTGGCATTTACCAGATCACTTTTTAAGCGAGTCCAGAAATGCCCTAAAATATCTAACTTACCGATCTCTTTATTGGCTATCCTATCCAGATCATCTTCCATAGTCTTAGTAAAATCTAAATCTACGAAACAAAAATCTGAATCAACTAAAAAGTCAGATACTCTTACACCCATCTTAGTGGTATAGATGGTATTTTTCTTTTTCTCTATGTAGTCTCTTGCAAATAAAGTATTCGGTATACTTGCATAGGTGCTTGGACGACCGATACCTCTCTTCTCCAACTCTTTAGTAAGAGATGATTCAGTATATCGTGGTGGTGGAGTAGTGAACTTTTGCTCTGTTCTAACATCAAGCAGCTTCAACTCTTCTCCTACAACAAATTCAGGAAGCTCAGAATCTGATAAGCTACCATAATCCCAAACCTTTCTCCAACCATCAAAGACCACTTTACTACCACTTGCTCCGAAGATATATTTCTTACACTGGAACTCAGCACTACCCACAAATTGCACCAAATTAGCCACCTGAGAGGCTACTGTACGTTTCCAAATGATCTTGTATAGTTTGTTAGCATCTGAGCCAGTAACTCCCTCTACAGCCAAATCTGTGACTCTGATAGCCTCATGTGCCTCTTGAGCATTCTTCTTATTTGAGAACACGTTAGCTTTAGATGGAAGGTAATCACTGCCATACTTAGCAGGAATAGAACCCCTCATAGCACTTATCATCTCAGGAACAATATATGTAGAATCGCTCCTGATATAAGTAATACTTCCTTGTTCATATAACAACTGAGCAGTTGCCGCTGTCTTCTTAGACCCCCACCCTATTATAGATGATCCAGATTGATACATGGTTGAAGTTGTGAATGGAGCATATGCTCTTGTTGACTTCTCTTTAGTCTCATACTTTGAGACTTTCCACTTCTCTTTCTTCAACACTTCTACGATAGCATTAGCAGCATCACCTGTTTTAATATCCAACGGTTTTGGGACTCTAATACTTGCCGTTACTACTTCGCCATTTTTTCTTTCCAGATCAACATCGATAGGCCAGTACTCTTGAGGAATGAAATTTTGTATTTCTTTTTCTCTCTCCGCAAGAATGCGAAGGGCAGCACTTTGCACACGACCGGCAGATTTTCCACCCGTTGCTTGTTGAACAGGAAACGAAACTTTATAGCCAGCAAGTCTATCAAGTATCCTACGACACTCATAGCTATGAACCATATCCATATCAATATCACCAGCATTAGCAATAGCATCTTTAACTGCCTGCTTCGTGATAGAACCAGTCACTGCCCTTTTGATCTTCGTGCTTTTTGGAAGTTGCCTTGAGATGTGCCAGGCTATTGCTTCACCCTCTCTGTCCATATCTGCCATGAGATAAACGGTGTCTGCCTTTGCAGCAGCAGCTTTTATCTTTTTGACCGTATCTTTTTTATCAGGACTTACAGCATAAGTTGGTTCAAAATCCTTCTTGATATCTACGCTTAATTTCTTTCGTGGAAGATCAGCTATATGCCCATATGATGCTATAACATCGTAATCTTTACCAAGGTACTTTTTAATGTAACCTGTTTTTTTGGGCGACTCTACGATAACTAAATATTTTGACATTACCAACCCTTAACTTCTATGTCTGCAAAAGAATTTACGATCTTATCTATAAAACCAAACTCCAAAGCTTCCTGTGGAGTCATGTAATAATCTTTTTTCAACATCTCATTTAACTGAGCTTTTTTCAATTTAGTTTTTTTAATAATAAACTCTCTAAACTGCTTATCCATACGATAAAGTTCTGCGGTATAGTTCTTAATATCTGAGACAGTCCCTACTGCCCAGTCTGATATCTCATGCATCATAATTCGAGAATTTGGAGTAGCATAACGACAACCTTTATCTCCACCGACTAAAATCAATTGACCGCAAGACATTGCTTTGCCAATACAGAGAGTATGGATCTTACATCTAAGTAATCCCATCGTATCCTGCATCGTCCACATCGCATCGACAAAGCCACCATATGAATCTATTATTATAACGATGTCTTTCAATGGATTTTCCAGCTCCAGCTTAAACATCTCTTTTATGAATTCTAGTGACTTCTCTTCAGTTATATTACCTATAAGATAGACAACTCTTTTTGTGTTCTTTCCATTTTTATCTAGTTCTGCCATGTTGCTAAATGCTTTCATTGCTTAAACAATAAATAAATAAGAAAGGCACAGGCACATAGAGTCTACATACCTGTGCCACGACAGAGTGTTACATCCAGTCTCTAAAAACTAGACAGCTACTTCTGGTAAATCGTAGAGCCTCGTTTTAGATTGTGGATGAGATTGAATGTACCCACCTGAAGATCCTCGGCAAGCGATAACATCATCAAGACGACCACCTTGGGCAAGCTTATAAGCTTGATCCCTCGTCATCCACTTACCCCCAATTTTGTAACCCATTGTGTGACCTTGTGAATTTACTCTTCGCTTCTGTATCTTCATAACGTTCTCCTATATAAATACAACATTAATTAACAACTATGATCCAAGTGTAACTACCATACTTTCACTTTTCAATTCTTTTTCTTCTGTTTTTTCTACTTTCTCTGCTTCTCTCATACCCATGTGCCCACCAGAAATACCAGCTACCATACACCATGCATTTCTCTCCACCTCCGTACTAGTCTGCCAAGTATTATCATTGGCACAACCAGTCAAAGATGGATCGTTAGACACTCCGAATCTTTTACTAAGAATACCGTTGATCCTCAATCTTTCAAACGCACGCTGTAGATGAATGTTATAATGCGGAATATCGAGATGCTTAGATATAGAAAACATGTTTGGTGTCACCCCTTCGATAGCAGAAATAACACATGCTATCCCCAGACATCCTTCCCACTCCTCCTCTGTTAACTGGTAATAATCATCCATGAGACATACCGTTTTTAAAAGAGCTTCGTATTTTTTTAGACCTTTATAATTACGCTTTGATTCCATGTTGCCCCCATAATATTGATCAAACAAACTTTACCATCAACCGCTGCCTACTTCTGTGCGTAGCTTACCCATCACCAACTCAAAGTAAATTTTCCATACTTCTTTCTCATTTGGTTTATCTGGAAGAATAGATCTGCTGCGAGCAATCTCCGCTGATGCTACCACATCATTATGTATTACTTCCAATTGTTCTTTTGTATATTCTCCATTGCGGATACTAAGAAGCAACTCAGCGTCAGGACGTGGAAACCTCATCGTCCCATCTAGCATCAGTTCCATTAATTGCTTAACAAGACGAATAGAATGAGCCGCACTTTTTCTGCAATAGCCGTACTTCTCGATATCAGCTTTTCTCTTAACTCCAAGACCAGCCATTGAAGAAACAGTTTTCATTTCATCAAGATCTTCCAGGCTCTTGATAATGCTATCCATGGCCTCCTTATCGGGATGCCATAAGTTACGAATTTCATTAATGATTTCGTGCTTCTCTCTTTTCCATTTTGTAGGGACAAGTTTAATAGCCATCGCCTTGCGCCATTCACCAGTGCTATACCCCATGATCCTTCCATAGATAGCATTACTGATCAACAGGTCTTTCATCTCAAGAACTTTTTCTCCGATAGGTGAGATATCCGTAATATGCTTCCTATCTGCGAAGAACAACTCTGAGCACTGAGGGTCTCCCTTCAGAACAAGTTGCAAGAAATGCTTTAAGCTATAAATTTTCGTATCTCCCTCTAACTCAGCAGCTTTAAAATCTGCTACACCGATGAGATACGGAAGCGGAGGCATAACGAACCCACGTAGATCATAGTCTGATGTGGGCGTATTCATCCCGTAGAGATGACTACCTGATTCACACAGTAAATCGGGCTTTTTGAGTGCCTCAGCTAAAAGTTCTTCGTATTTCACTTTTGGAATTCCATTACCAATCAACAGCAGTTATTGTTCATACAATAGCAGTTATCGTTCATGCCCCCACGACAATATCTACATTATACTACTTTCCTTTTCACTTTCAAAGCTTTTCTTTCAAAAGGCATAAGTCACATAAGTCCTTGTAATACAAGCACTTATCCAAATATTTGGTCGATGTCTGGTATCTCATCATCCAAGATTTCCAATTTTAGCATATGATCATCTTCATATTGAGTATCATTTGGATATACCGTAAATACCACCTGAGTTCTCATTTCTACTTTTTTATACTTTAGTTCTACATCTTTAATATTATTTTCGATCGTTGGGGCATCATCTAGATACGAAGCGAACGTTACTTTCTTCTTACCTATTTGAACCTTATTGAGTATCGAATAAATATCTTCCATTGATATTTTCTTCTTCCTTCGCCTGCGTTTCTTAACATTTTTTGCCTTCTTCTTCTTTGCTGTTTTTCTTTTAACAGCTTTCTTCTTCTTGACAATTTTTTTCTTAACTGCTCTCTTTTTGACAGCTTTTTTCTTAACAGTCTTCTTTTTAACGGTCTTCTTCTTAGCTACTTTCTTCAACTTTACAGTTTTCTTTTTCACTTTTGAAGTCTTTTTTTTAACTTTTTTCATAGCCCCTCACCTAAGCCTTCGCAATTATCTGCCTTGGCCGAAAAATTCTCAGTATTAGCCCACGTATCTATCTTTTCTTTAGCAGGGCTCTTTTTCATACAAACATAAAAACCACCATGAGTTGGCACTCCAGAAATATAGCGACATGTTTTCTCTTTTTGCCACATCTTACATACCACAGTAAGATGAGCAGCGGATATTTTCCTGTTAGGATCTAACAAGTAATCATTTAATTCATCATTTTCATCAACATGATAAGACATTATTTAGAAAACACCTTTCGATAAGCTTCCCTACTCAATGAGACAGGTCTTATTTCATTTATTACCTGTGCTAATTTTTGGGTCTCCCATAATTTATTACCACAACAATTATATATCGTCACCGGGCACACATCCTTTAGCCATCTCATCGCTCCTCTACACATTTTTAACGTATATGACTTATGATCTTTATTTCTTCCATAAAAATCAGTTTTACCCTTAGCCCCATACTTACAATCTGTCCCAAGCAAAACGATATTAGAACAACCAAGATTAACAGCAAACTGAACTGCTAAAACAGTTGTATTACCAGTACCATGTAGGACCGATGGATTATCTCCGAATCTATACGGTCCCAATTTTACTCTAAAATTTAAAAAATAATTCCTTGGATCTGCTTTAGAACCACAAACCTTAATAGCTTTTTGTTTCAAAAGACTCTTTTTATCACCGTTCCAGACTTGTCTATCTTGCCATATTAGAATAGTTGGATCATAAATATAAAAGATCCTGTTTACGCCTATGGTTAAATAATTATTCAATAAACTTAAATTCTCTTGTTCTATCCCAGGAGCGTTTCCCAATATGAAAGCAGTATGCCCAGCAAGTAAATTAGTCCATTCAAATAAAGCTTTATACTTTTTCCTCTCATCTATTTTGCGTTTTTCTTTAATAGGAGATTTTAATATTTTCAGCTTGTTCTTTTTTTTCTTAGGCTTAATAACTGGAACGATATCTTCCTTCACAGTTCTTTTCTTTTTATTCCTTCTACCACTAACTGCTATTTTTAGTTTGCTTCTACTTAGATGCATTTACTAAATCCAATATCATTTTTGATGACGCTTTTAAAGAGAGGTTGTCTTCATAAAAACTATGAGGTGAAAAATCTTCGTACCTCTTCACCATGCGACGTAACTCGGATACAAAATCCTCCTTACTAGTGACCCTTCCAGTCTGTCCATTCATATATTTATCTTTCCAGAAATTCACTCTATCTAAAACAAGAATCGGACAATTGCAGGCTAAAGCTTCAGGTATAACTCTAGGACAAGAATCCTCCTTACCACAACACACAATAGCTACCTTAGCTTGAGCATAGCACTTTGGAATATCTTTCCTAGGGATCCATTGTTTATAAGTAATTCTTTTGTATTGATTGAGTAGAGATTTCGGAATTTTTCCGACTGCTATAACTTTATGTCTTTTGTGAATAAGAGGAAAAGCAAAATCGTGACCCTTGTTAACGCCCTTATTATAATTCCCCACCATAATTACGTCAAAACACTTATCATCATCAATTGGCTTAAATATATTATCAGCGGCAGGTTTTATCAATAATTGAATATTATGATCAGGCAAACTTGCTTTGGCTTTCGCTAATTGCTTAGGAGTGTCTACTAAAATTAGATCAAAATCTCTAAACTGTTTCTTGCCTGGAATCCTCCTGAAGCCAGCTCCATAATATATCTTAAAAGCATCTGGATTTCTTTTCAGAACAACGTCATAATTTGGGAATCCACCTCTGGCAAAAATAATATCAGGATTAAAATCATGACTACCATCAGAGAAACTAGGCAACCAACGGTCGGTAAAATTATCAGAGTACTTCACAAATCTATGACCACCCCAATACCATAACTCACCAGAGACTCTCATCTCTTTGATCATGTTCCAACATAGTTGAGTCCACATATCGTCACACTCATCTATGTTGTCAAACATAATCTGCTTAGGATCTCTGTCTTGAGGAACCTGCCCTCTCAGAAATAATATCCCACTCATCTTACACCTTAAATATAAAACATATATTCTTGCTTGGGCTTACCTAAAAAACTTTTCAAACACTGCACTACTCTATCAACGGATTCCTGAATACTCATGCAACCACTATCTATAGTGCAATCAGGATTCTTAGGAGCTTCGTAAGGATCTGAGATACCCGTAAAGTTAGGTATATCACCAGCTATAGCTTTAGCATACAACCCCTTAACATCTCTCTTTATCAAAGTATCTAAATGACAATCTGCATGAACTTCAAAAAATCTATCTTCACCTATAAGTTTTCTAGCAGATTCCCTATCTTCTTCATACGGAGATATAGCAGCAACGACTGCCACTCCTCCAACATCTGCAATAGTCTTAGCAACATAACTAATTCTCTTAATGTTCTCAGAACGATCCTCTTTAGAGAACCCCAAATCTGCTGTTAGATTTTTCCTAACTTCATCACCGTCTAATATCTTTACCCCTAATCCATTAGATGATAAAACTGGTAACATAGCATTTGCTACTGTACTCTTTCCAGCACCAGATAAACCAGTAAGCCAAATAACCACTCCCTGCTTATCTGCAAGAGATATATTACCCTTACTAATTAAATAATCAGCAATAAGTTTAGGAACTTTTTGCTTCCATGCGACATCCCCTTTTGCCATCATGTCTCTAATCTGAGTTGCGGAGATACCTTCCACATCATCAGGGGCATCGTATCTGTTGACATCATAGCCAACTTTTCTTCCAATGTTCACTGACTCAATATCAGGGACCACAGTAACAACAACGTCATCTTCACTATAATAAGCAGATATCATCTCCAAACGTTCTTGTGCTGTGTAAGGATCCAACTCAGTTATAGGAGTGTCCCGAATAGCTATCCAGACTGACTTGCCAGCATCTAAAGCTTGCCTTACAATATAATCATGTCCGTTGTGAAATGGCTGCCATCTTCCTATATAGCAACTATATTTTTTATCTTCCATTTTGTTACCTTCTCTTTCTATATTAATTTTTACCCCAAGAAAATCTTTTCCATACAAATTCATTACAAATATACATAACATGTTTAATACTTACATACGTTAAAGTAATTGCTGTCATCGTCTTCCAATTTCTAGTAACCAAATAACTAACAATTCCAAGAATAATATTGCCAAACACTGTTTCGTAAGTAAACATTTTGCATAAAGATCTTGCCAACTCCCCTTCTGGTTTTTTCATTTTTAGCCATATCCTCTCATGCAGATAGAATACCACTAAAGAAGTTAACTGATCAATGATAGTAATCATTCCTGTCTGGATATAGGAACCTGTAAAACAATAGGTTACTATTGCTAAAATAATAAAACCCATAATACGCCACACTATACTTTTTACTGCACTTCTAGTTCTCTTTTCTTGCTCTTTCATTTTTCACCTATAAAATCTTTCACATCGATATATCGAATCCCCAAATTTTCAGCAAAAACTTCATCGCTAACATAGTCTCCAACCATAAATGAGTTGTCTGTATCCATTATTCCATATTCATTTATAGCCTCCCAGGCCATTCCTATATCAGGTTTCCTTAAACGTAATTGTTTAGAAGTTCCTATCCTCTTGTATGGAGCATAATAGAATGGAAAATATATTCCCATCTTATCCATCGTAGCTGCGGCAACCTCCTCAACCCCCTCTTCTGTTATATAGCCCTTCTCTACACCAGATTGATTAGATACTCCTACAATAAACCATCCCTCTTCCCTCCACTGTTTCAACCTCTCTGGAATACCAGGAATGATCTTTATTTCATCTACTGTGATAGGTGGTCGTCTATCGTCTGGGTTCTTTGGTGTTGGATCTGAAATGGTTTCTCGTACCGTATTATCGAAATCAATAAATAAATATTTTGTGTTCATCCACTTCTCCTTTACGAATTAAATTATCAGCAATATGTCTGTTTGATGATAATATAATATCGTATTTTTTGAGTGGAGTTATTAAATCCTCGTCATAAAAAGCGTCATAAAAATTAACACCGTCTATGTTAAAAAACTCTTGCAACTTTAGAGATACTTGGTGATATTTTCTAAGCATTGCCACACCATCTACAATCGCCCCACGTCTAGCACACTCAATAGACATCATGCCCATTTTGCAAGCAACATCTAATATCCTCTTCCCAGAAATATCTCCTAAGGTATTGCAAAACTCAGCACAGTCCTGTTCTCCTATTATTCCAAGCTCTGAAATAGAATGACAGCAGACCTTTTTCCCATCAGCCTCTATGTGAGTCACTATATCAATTATATTTTTGCGAGCCGTGAGCATCTCTTTGATATTATCAGATACTAAAGCAAACTTATCGCAATCTATATTAAATGGTTTAGACAAACGATACTCTTCTGACATCGGCTGAATTTTGATATCCACATCTTTGTTTAAAAAATAAGAAGAAGATAATCTTTTTGCGCCTTCTAGAGGATACAGGTTGCCATCTTTTGACAGCATTTTGATAGACGGGAATGTCCCCCCTCTTTTAATATGTTCATAACAACTACGAACCTTCTTTACCTCAGCATCAACCTTGCCATGTTTAACATGTGGATTCTTCTGAGCAAACTTACGGTATGGTTCAAAATCATTATTAATGAAACAATAAATACGTAATGCTATATCGTCTCGATATTTTAAATTTATTCTGTCAACAGATACTCTATTCATCTTTCTTATCAAACATGCTTATTCGCCAATCATTAAATTCAGCGGCTAAGCAATCTGTTTTCCAATCCTGTCTCTCTCCGTCCCCTATTTCTTCTAACATAAAATTGCATGCTCTATTCCGTAAGCCATTTAGACCGTGTGTTAATTTAAGCAAAGATAGATCTTGACCTTCACCCTTTCTAGCTTTAGACTCGTTATACCATATATGAGCATTCATTTGAGCGATAACAACAATTGCACGAATGACATTTGCGGTCAACTCAATATTATTTTCTTTGATAATAAGATCGATATCATGCTGCATATCAAACATTTCTTTTTTATATTTTTCTTTATTTTCGCTCAAGAAAACTTCTTTCAACTGATGAATAGATAATCTATCAATCAATTCAGCGAAAGTAGGTAAAAACTTCCTATCCATTATTATTTTCCCCTTTATATTTATTTAAAGAATCAATATATTCACTCAACTTCTTTTTAGGATTTTTCTTATAAGCAAATTTTTGCAACTCTATTCTCTCATCCCAAGATAAGTCATCACTCTCTAAATGCCCCACATTATCTTTGCCATACTTTTCCAAATCATTCGCAAGATATCCTCCCCAATCATTTGAAATTATCCTCATGCCATATTCCCCTCTTATGGCCATATCCCTAAGTTCTGTGCCGGGGAAAGGTGTGGCTATTGGAAAGGTTATAGAATATAATCCCAATTGCGTACCAAACTCTATTGTTTCTAAAATACTTTCTCTAGTATCTCCAGGCAGACCAATCATAAATGCTCCTACTGGCACTATGCCAGCTTCTTTAGTCCACCTAACAGCATTTTGCATTTGATCAGGAGCAATCCCCTTTTTTATAATTTTTAATACCTCAGGATTGGAACTCTCAAATCCATAAAATATACAATAGCATCCTGCCTTTTTCATTTTTGTAAGCAACTCTAATGACACTGAATTAACCCGAGTTAAACAGTACCATTTAATTTTTTTATTCAATCCAGAAATTATCATGTGGTCTAAAAAATCATTGATCCATTTTTTATCTAAGATAAAAGTTTCATCTAAAAAAGTAATAGTATCACAATTAAACACTTCTATATTTCTTTCTATCTCCTTTATAACCGATTCAACCGTTCTTCTTCTACACTTGCTACCAGACTGCCTACAACAAAAAATACATTTAAAAGGACAGCCCCTACTAGTTAGCATAGGCAATTCTACTTTACCAAAATGAGAAAAAGAACCACCGTACTTGGATACTTCAAATTCTTCCCAAGCTGGAAAAGAAACATCACTAACATCTTCCCAAAAAATCTCATTATCACTACCTTTTACACACACCCCCGGCACATCCGATACATCCAAACCAGAACTTATTCTGCCAATAATAATTGGCAATATAGTTTCTGCTTCTCCTTTAACTATCACATCAATACAAGGATAAATCTTTAATGTTTCTTTAGGCAAAGAAGAAACATGACACCCCCCAAGACACAATACAATATTAGGAAAATTTTTCTTTATTTTAGAAAATAATTCAACAACTACTGGAATCTGAAAAGTAAAGGCAGACATCCCAACGATCATAGGACTACTCTTCTTGATATATTCAATCAAGTCATCTATACCAATCTTCTCTGCTGTCATATCTATAAATTTAACATTATATCCTGCAACTTTTATAGCTGATAAAAGATAACCACTAGATATTTTCAAACCTTCTCTGCTAGGTTTATCTTCCTCAATCCTCATTGCTTTTTTTACTTTTATGGACTCCTCCCAGTCTAATGATGGTTCCACTAATAAAAAATCTAAATTACTGTCCATGACTTACCTTTGTAAATATGCGTTTATTTCACTAATAGAACAAACTCCAGTATATTTTTTAGAAACCGCGATTGCTGCTGCTACATTAGCAATTTTAACTGCTTCAAAAATATCACTTCCTTCGCCAAGTTTATAACATAATGCTGATAAAAAAGTGTCTCCTGCTCCAATAGTATTAGCAACTTCTACTTCATGATTGCTAATAATTTTACAACAACCTTCAGCATTACACAGAGCGCCTTTTTCTCCGAGAGTTACAACCAAATTATCCAAAGATGAATCGATTCTAAATTTCTCAGACTCATCATCAATACCATCTAATTTATCTTTATGAAAATCATTACCTGAAAACATATTAAATTCTCTAAGATTAGGAGTCATGCAAAATGCGTTATAATATAAATGTTTATTTCCGGGCTTAGGGTCTATCACCATCTTCACACCACTTGATTTTAAAATATCCATCACTTCAGCACAAATAACACCCTTCTTATAATCAGATACCACTATTAGATCTATTTTTTTAAAATCTAAATACCTTATCTTTTCCAGCATCTCCTCTTTTATCTCTTGAGATATATAGCCATCTTCATAATCAAATCTAACAACCTGATGCTCTTGTATTATGACTCTACTTTTTGTAGTAGTCTTCATATTACCTTGAATAATATAAAAAGTAGATAATTTATTCTTATCCATCTCTCGAATAAATCTAGCAGCGGAAAGACCATTAGCTGAACGCCCAATTGCTCCGCACAAGAGCACATCGCCTCCAAGAGCTTTTATATTATTAGCGACGTTAGCCGCTCCCCCAAGTTGAGGAATGAATTCGTCCACCCTAACAATAGGTACTGGAGCTTCATCAGAAATTCTGTAATTTTCTCCGACTATATATTCGTCTAAAATCAAATCCCCAATTACTAAAAACTTACTCACTAATTCTGTTACTCCTATACCATTTTACGGTTTTCTCTAAACCAGTTCTCAAATCTACTTTCGGCTCATAACCTAAAAGCTTTTTAGCTTTACTAATATCTATTAATCTCTTTTTAATCATAACTGGTTTCTTTAAATCATATTGCACATCTGCATCAGTATAATCATCTACTTCAAGTATTATTTCTAATGTCTCTTTAATAGTATGAGACTCTCCGCTTGCCATATTAATTATCGTAAATTCATCAAGCTTTTCCATCGCATCAACCATGCCATCAATTAGATCAGAGATATAGATAAGGTCTTTAACATCACCGCCATCGCCCCAAACGACCAAAGGACTATGCCTCTCAACAACTCTTCTAATAATAGCTGCTGTAGAATGAGAAGTGTCCCACTCAAAATCATCATGCTCACCATATAAATTACCTGGTCTAACAACGATAGTAGTCATGGGTTTCTTGATCTTGGTTGAATACATCTCGCACATTACTTCTGAAAATCTCTTCATCCATCCAACACAATAATATTTCTCGAAGAACTCATCGTTAACATCATCCTCTTTTAACGACTTATCATCAGAAATAGGATAAACTGTAGTGCTGCTCATAAACAAAAACTTTTTAACATTAGCTTTATGTGCCGCTTCCAACATTAAAGTGTTCATAATTACATTGGGAGTGACATGTGCAAGAGGTGTATTCTCCATCACTGCCGCACCTGAAGTATTTGCCGCAGTCATAAAAACATAATCCTGCCCCTCACAAACCTTATTACAGCAATCTTTATCAGTCAGATCTCCTGGTATGTATCTTACATCCTCATCCAATACAACTGGCATATTGTTATGTAGTGTCGCTGTTACATGAGCGCCAAGCTCAACAAGTTTTTTTATTAAATTAATCCCGGTGAAACCAGTGCCGCCAGTCACTAGTACATTTTTATCTTTATAAAACATCTTATCTCCTTATTGAATTGACTTCCCTGTTTCATCTCTCTTTGATAAAATAGGATTTTTAATAGGCCACCACATATTAAATTCTGGATCATTATACCTGATAGTAAATTGCTCACCCATACCACGATATGTACAAGATTGCTGATAATGGAATATAGCTTCATCACTCATTACAACATATCCATGCCCATGACACGGAGGTATTAATAACTGATTCTTATTTTGCTCGCTTAGAACAAAACTTTGATGCCGACCATAGTATTCAGAATCCTTATTATAACATAGCACATTGATAAAATACTTGCCCTTCAAACAAGTAACATATTTCCATGTCCTGTCGTCACCATGTAAACCTCTAAGTACATGCCTGGAAGATACTGCTATATTAGCCTCTAAGAAATCAATTGTATGACCTATATGTTCCTTGCAAGCCTCGTCAAATTTAATCTTATTATATATCTCTTCATATGTCCCCCGATGATCCTCAAAACACTCATGAGTAAATAAAAGGACATTAGGAAGTTCAGTAGTTACTACTTGCATTTTTATTTCTCCACTCCTATAATTTTAAATCTCATTATTTTTAATTCCTATACTATCCACTATTGGATAATACCACTCTCCCTCATCTACAAAAGTAGCTTTCAATTTTACCTCAGATACTTCTCCACCTTCATCGAGTAACATATTCTTAATCGAGTTCTTTATGCAATTATTAAAATCTTGAGACAACTTAAGCTTCCCATTGTACTTCTCTTCATCATCCTCCATCTCCATATCGTCTTTCAACAACCATATGTGCAAATTAGTTTGAGCCATAAGAACTATCTGCCTGATTAAATTGGCAGTCAGCTTAACATCTTGTTCCTCATACACTCTATCAATATCATGCTCCAGATCTGATATAGCATCAGAAAAGTCTCCATCTAAAAGTAACTCTTTTATTTGAAGTATTGACAATCTATCTATTAATTCTCCAAGGTCTAACTTTATAAGCTTATCTTCCATCCTTCTAATCCATCCAAATTAACATTAGTTCTTATATCGCTTTCCTGGTGATCTATCTCCTCCATGAGTTTATTTCTTATTTTATTTCTCAATCCATTAAGTTGATGTGACAACTTTAGATGAACATAATAGTTTTCTTTATCATTTTTCATCTTTTCCTTCTTATGCCAGATGAGTAAATTAATCTGTGATAACACTACAATAAGTCTAACAAAATATGAGCAGAACATCATCCCCTCTTCTTTAATGTCAATATCTATATCGTGCAATATGTCAGATATCTCTTTCTCATACTGCTCTATCAATCTTGGTCTAAACACCTCTTTGATTTGTTGCACTGTCAACTGGTCGATCAAATCAGCAAAAGAAGGTGTGCATTTTCTACTCATTATTAATTCTCAATTTTAAATATATAACGATTTATGGTATATTCCCAATACCGATCCCTGGCTTTTCTAAATAATTTATTTGAAGGGAATATTTTAATCATCTTCATAATAATCCAACTCAATGGTTGAGGCAATTTAGCAGCAAACGGTCCCAAACAAAATATATTATACCTAATATCTTTTTCTCTCTCAGAAAAACACTTTAAAGGTGACTTGCCCCATACTTTTTCCACACCTCCATCATAATCTTCATCTATTAATCCATTCTCAACACAATGATCAAATAGCTCAGTATTCTTCAAAGGAATGGTCATAGAATAATTAAGATGAGATAGATTAGATCTCCTAGCAACTCTAATGGATTCCAAATCATCTTCTACAGTAGAATCAGGAGCAGCTAACATAAAATTAACCCAGGTATTTATACCATAGCTATGTATCAATTTGAGTTTTTCTACAATATCTACGTTCTTCCATTTTCTATTAAGAATTTTTTCTCTTATATGTTTAGAACAACTATCCACAGAAAGATGGACAGAGTAACATCCAGCATCTTTTAATAATGACAACAATTCATCATCTACCGTATCAAGTCTCAAATAGCAATTGAATGGTAAACCTATTTCTTTTTTATAACTCTCTGAAAATTCTCTTAACCAATCGTCTGCTTTCAATGCAAACAAATCGTCCCCGATCTTAACGAAATCTACATTGCAATTTTTTTTAAGCATTTTTATTTCATCTATAATCCTACCAACAGAGAATCTTCTTAATACTTTCCCCTTACCTTTGTATAATTTTTTATAATAATTATTACAACAATATGCACAAGAAAACATACATCCTCTAGAAGTAAAAACTGATTTTTTTGAAGAGTCCTTAAGAAATGAATGGTCAATAGTGAGTGCTCTATCTGGCATAGGTAAATCATCCAAATTATCTATCAAATCTCTTAACGGATTAATTTTATTTACAGTTATAAGATTAAGCACATCATCGAATGATTCTCCTTTATCTACCTTGTCCACGAATTCTACAAATGGCAACTCCCCCTCTCCTATACAAAAAGCGTCCATACCACTTGATGAAAACAATTCAGGACAAAATGTAGGACGAGGACCTCCCATAATAGATGTGTAACTATGACTCTTTTTTAAGATATTATTAACTTCTACCATAGATTCATAACCAAGAACATTAGCAGAATAAGCTATAATATCCGGATTCATCTTTTTCATCACTTTAAAAATATCATCAGTATCTAATACACAAATATCTACTGTATGACCCTTCTGTTTAACCATAGATGACATATAACTAATAGAAATATAATCGCCATATTCAATCAATTTTATAACAAACAATATTTTCATATTATTCCTCTGTGAAGTAATTTTTTCTATTCTTATATTCATCGGAATTTTCAACAAACCATTGCCATGTTTCCTTCAACCCATCTACCAAAGAGGTAGAAGGCTCATAACAGATCATCTCTTTAGCAAGAGATACATCCATTACTCTCCTTGGAAATCCAGGTGGCTTAGTCGTATCAAACTCATAGTTGAAGTTTAGGAAGCTCCTGAGAGCCTCTACAAGCTCTTTAATCGTTACCTCTGTTCCACTGCCAAGATTAACAAACTTGCCATCTGTGCCATAATACAGAGCTTGTATGATGCCCTCTGCTATGTCTCTACTATATGCAAAATCCCTAATAGCAGAACCGTCTCCCCATATCACAACAGGATCTTCTTTCTTATAGATTCTCTGCATGAGAGTGGGAATGACCATAGCATTCTCAGGATCAAAATTATCACCAGGACCATATATATTAGCAGGTCTCACAATAGCAAAATTCTTGAGACCATATTGAATGGCATACGCTTCTATCTGTTTTTCGGCCATCCTCTTTGCCCACCCAGGAAACATATCCATAGGCTCACCAGTTAAATTCTCATCCTCTTTGAACACCTCAGCACTGGAATATGCCCCCACTGAACTTGTATAAACAACTTTCTCTACTCCGTTCTGACGACAAGCTTCTAATACATTAGTATTCATCATCAATAACGGGACAAAAAAACTTGCAGGTTTTTCTTTTGTCACTTTTACAGAACCCTTAATACCAGCTATATGAAAAACATAATCTATGGCATTAATGCCAGTTCCGCTTGTCCAATGTAAACAGGCATCAAAATCCGCCAAATCCCCACAAATAGTTCTAACTCCTGGTATGCTTATCCGATCTAAAGATACTATTGTCACTTCTGCACCAGCATCACAAAGTATCTTAACTACTTGCCTTCCTATAAGACCAGTCCCGCCTGTCACCAAACAGTTCTTTCCTTCAAAACTTTTTAGAACATCCTCTGATATCATATTCTATCTCCATTTTCCTTTATTCTCCTTGACTCACTGTTAATATATCTTTATCGACAAATGGGAGGAAAGGGATCCTATCCCACACACTATTTTTTTTAATCCATGGGTCCCAATCGTCACCGCTTTTAGAACGAATCTCTGAATCCCTAATCGAGCATCTAACAATACCAGTTTCCCCCATTATTACAGAGTTTTCCACTTCCATAGCCACACACTCATCAACAATCACGACTTCGAAACCTAACTTATGTAATCTTAACTGCTGATCAATACACATACCAAGTCCCCAGTATCTCCTATCAAATCCACCAATTTTATCCCACACATCTTTCTTTATGAGATGTGCTACAGAGTTATACCATTTACGCCCGTTAACCACTGGACCGTCTACCCTTATTTTTTTACCAGATGATTGATAATGCCTAAAAATAATAAAATTACTATCCATATCCATCCCTTGACAACGTAAAAGCATTTTACCTAAAAAATTTGCATTATAACGACAATCATCACCAGTCAGTATTAAAAATTCCCCTTTAGACTGCCTAGCTGCTATCTCGTAACACTGAGACGGCTTAACATCCGTTTCTATATATCTAAAATTATCAGGCATTTTCTTTAAGGGAGGCTTATGCCCAACAAAAACAATTTCAAATGGAATGTCTCTAGAATAAACATTTTTATAATAATCTTCATACATGTAGTCCCTGATAGCTGGAGCTATAAAACTAAATAACGGAGCATCACGATTGTAATCTACCATGTCAATAAGATTTGAGCCATGAACCTTATCATAATGTTCATGACCAAAAGCACGTTTCGATATAAAGTTTCGCGAATAGATTTTTTCTGTAATCCGTTTACTTTTCCTCACAGCCTTTTTCTTTCTACTAACATGTTTTGATTTTTTTATTTTTGGACGTTTTTTTCTCAAAATTTATCCCCACTTCCCAGCTTTTCCTTGGCTCACCGTTAATAAATTTTCATCGACAAATGGTTCAAACTTTTTTAATCTACTATAAGAAAACTTATCATTGTTATCATACCAACATGACAACAAGAATTCTTTATCCTCTACCCCAGACACGTTCCTCAATAAAATAAGAGAGTTTGTGTCGATCTCTTCAGTAATTGCTTCAGGAACATGAACTACAGACCCTCCTCTTTCAATCAACCGAAGCTTAAGATCATGATTGTGCCATACAGAAATAAAATTTATATCAAGACCACCTAGATCATACCATGTTTCTCTTTTTGTGAAAGATAACATCCCCACAATAGGACTGTGCTTGTCGTGCTTTTTTATTCTAAAACTACCTTTCTTAACTTTACCATGCCTAGCTAAAGATGGAATCAAAATTACATTCTTATCATTTATCCTCTGAGCAGTATTCACTAAATGGTCAAAAAAGCGTGGTGAGAATGTTAGGTCGTCAGTAGCATCAAATAAATACTCCCCCTTAGCAGCCCTAGCCGCTATCTCAAGACACTGAACTGGTTTCACTTCACTATATATATGTCTGAAATTGGAAGGCAATTGAAAATCAGGTCGCCGATCTCCCACAAAAACTATTTCAAAAGGAAAACTTATCTCATTAACAATAGAATTATAATAAGCTTCCCAGATTCCCACTCTAACAGCAGTAGCTACGATACTAAACACTGGTTTTTCTACACTATTATTTAACTCCATGAATGTGTCCCCAATTTTCCTACAGCTTCTACTTTGCCTTGACTTCTCTCCAATATTTCAAAATCATCAAAAGATTCTACTGGTGATAATCTACTCTTAGAAAATCCATTTTCATTAACCCATAAAGAATTTAGAAAAACTCTCTCGCTTCTACCAGTCCTTCTAAATAAAGTATTCATGTGAGTTGGCTTAATCTCATCTATAACACAGTCTGGAGTTATAAATATGGTATAACCCGCTTCGAATAATCTCATCTGCATATCGACATCTGGAAATGCAGCTACAAATCTACTATCTACACCTCCTAATTCATGCCATACTTCTTTTTTAACAACAATTCCTATCCCCACTACGGGACTAGACGGTTGTGCAGGATCAAATGTTAAATAATCATCATGCATAACACCTTCAAGAGAATATCTAGAGCTTAAGAATATTTTTCTATCTGCCAAACGAGAGACATAAACAGACATCTTGTTCAAATAATTCTCAGAAAAATTCTGATCATCTCCTACTGGAATTAAATATTCTCCTGTAGCTTCTCTAGCGGTTATCTCTAAACATTGTACTGGTTTTACGCTCGTCTCTATATATCTAAAATTACTCGGCATTGGTTTCAAAGGAGGTTTATCACCGGCAAATACAATCTCGAAAGGAACTTTTGCTAAATAAGATAAAGATTGATAAAAAGCCTCATACCTATCTTGTCTAATAGCAGTATTTATAATACTAAACAATGGTTTATTCATTTTAGTCTTACGCTTCCCAATTAAATATTCCTTTCTTTCCCCTAGAAACTGATCCCCCTTGATTCTTCACTAAAATATCTTCGTCAACAAAAGATTGAACAGTAGATAACCTGGTCTTAGACATGGAGCCATCAGGATTAAGCCAGAACGAATGCAAAGTATCTAGACCGCCAAGACCACTTCTAGCAAAAGATGTAAGTTCTCCTTTTTTCTGATGCACCTCATCAGGATACGTATCAGGAGGTATGAATATATTTAAACCATATTCAAAAAACCTTAGAGTCATATCTGTCTCAGCCATAGCGGATACAAATCTATTATCTATACCTCCTAAAGAATTCCATAGATCTCGCCTATACACACCGCTACAACCAAGAACAGGAGTAGTAGGATCAGGATCAAAAATCAACTGATCATCATTAACTTTAAAATGAAAAGAATATCTAAATGTTATAAAAACTTTGTCCATATCCAACTTCATCATATAATATTCAACTACTTTCAAAAAATCCTCTGGATAACGCAAGTCGTCGCTTGTAGGTATTAGATATTCTCCCGTAGCTTCTCTAACAGCAATCTCTAAACACTGAGCTGGTTTTACTCTAGTATCTATATATTTAAAATTATCTGGAGTAGGTTTTTGAGGAGGTTTGTCGCCAACCAGAATAAGCTCAAACGGAACAGGATTATTACGATTTATACTATTATACAAATCTTCATAATGATAATCTCTAATGGCTGCTGCTATAAAACTATATTTAGGCTCACCACCACTATAAGAAGGCAGATTAAAAACTCTAGGAGCATCAATTCTTTTCTTTGTTTTACCCTTCTTCTTACCTTTGTTCCTGTTCCTTTTCTTTTTAGCATTAAGCTTTCTTAATCTCTTAGCTGGATCTACGTGTCTCATTATTGGTCCTCTGTTAAAATATTTTTATCACTAAATGATTGAACTGGCAATAATCTACCCTTTGATGTCGTGCCATTAACTTCTCCCCATAAAAGATTTAACAACGGACGAGCATTACTAACAATGCTTCTATATGCCAACAAAGTTCTTTTAGTCTCATGCTTTCCAGGCTTAAGCTCATTGAGTACACAATCGGGTGGGATAAAAATAGTTCTCCCTTGTTCTGCGAATCTTAACTGCAAATCCATATCCGCCAATGAGCCATAAAATCTTTTATCCAGACCTCCCAATGCATGCCATATATCTTTTTTAAATAATCCACCAACACCTACTATGGGAGATAAAGGTTTTTTAGTGTCATATACTAAACCAGCATCAATAGAATAACCTTGTACAGTAGCTCGAAAAGCTATATATATTTTATCATCATCTAGCCTACAATTATATCGATCCAGCTTATTTAAAAAACCATCCGTGTATCTTATATCATCACCACTCACTATTAAATATTCTCCCGTTGCATTTCTAGCTGCTATCTCTAGACACTGAGCGGGTTTAACATTAGTCTCTATATAATGAAAATTATCGGGCATTTTTTCCTTAGGAGGATTTGGACCTACGAAAATAATCTCAAAAGGCATTTCATTATTAATACTAACATTATCATAAAAATCTTTGTAATAATAATCTCTTATCGCTGCTGATATAAAACTATATTTTGGTTTACCCATTCATTACCTCCGCGGCGGCAACAAAAAAAGGAGTATATCCTATATCATAAAATTTATTCTGAAGATCAGAAATGCTAACATTTTTACAATCATCTCTTACTTTAAAATATTCTTCTTTGCTGCACATAAAACTCTTACTAATAAAAGGGGACTCAACATCCAAAGGATTTGATGGGGAGATAAGTAAAACTTTGTTAAAATGTAAAGTAATTCTTGTAAAGAACATGTACATCCAACTCAAATACATATGAGAGTATATTAAATTATCCTCACTTATTATTATATAATCTGCATTTGATTTACTAACAGCAATATCTATGTCTTCCTCTATGATTACTTCAAACTCTACCTTAATAAATTTATCATTAGATTTTCTACGTTTCCTCGCTTTTGGTTTAAGCTTCCTATCTTGTTTAGCCCTACGATGCCAAAATACATTTTCTGCCAGATTATTATAAACTGATTCATAACGACTAACATTAGAAGACTGGATTATGATACTAAAAAATGGTTTACTCATAACTACTGATCCTTTACTAAAATATCTTTATCTTCATAAGATTGCACAGGCAATAATCTAGTTTTAGAAACAGTGCCATCATCTTTCATCCAAAAGCTTCGTAAGGTCTCCCCAGCGTCCTGCCCAGTCCTCGTTAATAAAGATTCTGATTTATCTTCTACATCATAAAAATTATGCTCTTCTATTAAACAGTCTGGAGCCATAAATGGATTCATACCATACTCATAGCATCTTTGCTGCAAATCCATATCTGGTAAACTTCCATGAAATCTTCTATCAAATCCACCTAATTTCATCCATATATCTTTCTTAAATAAAGGCGCGCACCCAGAAAATGGGGCATTAAGAGCATGCGCATCAAATACACACCCATGATCGATATGCTTCTTATTCACCTCAGATTTTCCATCAACATGACGAATACGAACTGTAATAAGAATCCTGTCTGTATCTAAAATCGAAATATATCTAGACAAATTCTTCAAATAATTTGTAGGATATGTAAAATCATCTGCTAACACATGAATATATTGTCCTTTTGACATACGAACTCCAGCCTCATAACATTGACCTGGTTTTATATCAGTTTTAATGTACTGGAAGTTATCAGGCATTTTTTCGGTAGGAGGATTTGGTCCTAAGAAAATAACCTCAAAAGGCACATCGGTAGGTAATAAGGAGTCACAATAAGGTTTATACCTATAAGATCTTACAGCCGGTGAAACAAAACTGATCAAAGGTTCATTCATATTAATATGACTTTCCATTATCTCTAAGATAACTTTGTAAAATTTTTATATTATTAACTATCTCACTTCTCGGAAAAACTTCTTTTGATAAATCATATTCAAAAGGCAAACCGCCATCGCCTTCGTCACCATATCTATACATAAGATGAGTGTGCTTTCTCCAGTCACTACTAATCTTCTTAATGCCATATTTATCAGGATTGTTAAACATATCAGAACCAGGTACGGGGCATAGCCCAGAAACACTCACGTAGTCAGGTTTGTTATCTTCAATAAATTTTATAGTCTCATCTACAATATCCAATGATTCCCCTGGTAAGCCAAGTATAAGATTGATCCTTGTTTTAATGCCAACTTCTCTACAGTAGTTAATAGTATTAACAGATTGTTCTACAGTCTGTTTCTTATTTATAGCATCTAAAACATTCTGACGAACACTTTCTACTCCCAATACCAGTTCCACACATCCAGTTTCTTTAGCCATAGAGATGAGTTTATTATCGATACCTACTCTCGTCTGCCCTCTCCACACAACATTGCAATTCCCAATAGCATCAAGAAAAGGAATATACACATTCTTAGACAAACCTATGCACATCTCATCTCTAACATTAATAGCTTCTATTCCATAATTGTCTTTCAAATAGTTAATTTCTAATTCTATATCCCCAGGATTCCTCACTTGCAAAACATTGGGAATATTGTAAACACAATAACTACATCTAAAAGGACATCCCCTCGAAAATAAAACAGAAGTCCCCAGCAACGATCCGTATACCTTAAAAAGATCCCTATTAACAATTGCGTCTTTCGGCATAAAATCCCTCTTAGCAAATGGGAAATCCTTATAATGAACATCCTTCCATTCATCTTTATAAATTTTTGATGGAAAACCATCAACATAATCAGCAATATATCTACTAAAGCTTTTATCCCCTGGCCCGTTTATCACTGCATCAAAAACTAAAGAGCACTCCTTTATAAAATTATCTACATGAGTTCCGCCAGCCACATGTTTAGACTTCGGAAATTTATTTCTTAAAAATTTAACAACACTTTTAACCTCATAAAAGTCAGCAGTCTTAGGACTCCAATATAAATAAATATCTCTTTTTGGTATGACGGAATCACAAAAAAACTCAAATCCTAAATGACTCACCCTCTGCTTTTTTTTCCTGTAATCTCTAAGATCTATAATATCTATCGACAAAGAATCTGAAGGAAATTCTTCCCTGATTATAGTAGCAAAATACAACTCTAATAACGGCTGTAATTTAAAAGGATTGGAAAAATATTCCCAAGTAGGAACTATAAAACTCACCTTAACCATAATTATCCTTATACTCTTTAATCAACTTTCTTATACCTTCACTCATATCAATAGAAGGTTTAAAATTTATTTCTTTCCTAATTTTCTCCGAAGATATTAATCTTTCTTTTTCTATCTCCTTATCTACCGCAACATATTTTACATCCAAATCATTAATGTTAAGGATTTTACATATAATATCTATGATCTCATTTACGCTATAGTAATTACCAGTTCCAATATTAAATGAATCAAGACCAGTGCCATTTGATAAAAGCTTTATACAAGATGTCGCCACATCTTCGACATAAATAAAATCTCTTTTTTGTTCTCCATCTCCCCAAATTTCTATAGGTTCCATCCTATCAATTATTTTCCTAACCATAGACGGAAGCATATGACACTTATCTAAATCAAATCCTTCATTCTCTCCATATATGCAAGTAGGTCTTATGATAGCTATAGGCATCTTTCGTTTAAGCTTCTCTGCATATATAATACATAACTTCTCAATAAATCTTATCATCCATCCAATTGTAAAATACTTTTCTGGGGGATCTCCCACAAATATATCATCTTCTATCAAATAACCTTTCTTAGACGGATATGCTGTAGTACTACTAATCCATACTAATTTCTTAATTTTACTCTTATAACATGACTCTAAAACCTGAGAATTTATTAATAAATTAGATGTCATTCCCTCGGCAAGAATTTCTTCTGGCATAGAATACAAAAGTATATTAGACGCTGTAAGAACAACGTAATCAGCACCATCAATAATATTTTCGCAATTAGATTTTATTCTCAAGTCCATTTGAACATGAGAAATATTTTTAGCATAAATCTTCGGCTCTCTTGTAAAATATGTAGATACCACTTCTGCACCATCAACATCCTTCAATAAAGACAAGATCGATGTACCAACTAGCCCAGAGCCACCTAAGATTGCATATTTACCTTTCAGTATTCTCATTATTATTCCACCACAAAATAAGAAGAACGAGCCACATTTGAAAGTCTTTTTAAACTAACATTATTCAAACCAATAACTTCTCTTAGAGCTTGAGTCTCGCCTGGAGAGTCATCATCATTAAGCTCATCAAAAGCTAAGATAGAACCTTTAGTCAAATACGACTTGACCATCTTAAGACACTCTCTTGTTGGTTTATATATATCAAAATCAAAATACATCAAAGATATGATCGTTTGAGGATTTTCATCCAAATACTTTGCCAGCTCAATTATAGCGTCTCCTCTGATTAACCGATATTTTTTAATGTGAGAAAGAGGCTCATTAAGCTCTCTTTGCTTCATTAAATTGTCAAGGTACTCATAATAACCTTCTCCAACTTTAAGATTGCCCTTCTCCATCAAATCAGATTTGCCATCTTCAGGAGTGACTTCTGGAAAACCATCAAATGTATCAAAACCAATAATCTTCCTGTGCCTATGAAACGGTTCATACATACTTCTAAACGCGGAGAATAAGGAAATATTATTACCAAATCTAGTTCCCATTTCCATAACAACACCTGGCACTTCTACTATTTGCTTATAAATATGTTCCATGAAGAATATTCTTGATAAATTTTTGGAAGTAAGAAATAACCCAAGATTCTCTAATATCTCATCATCAGGAATAGGACAATTCCTTAGAGATCTTACTATTTGTGATTGAGAATCAACTTCCTTATTATTAGAATATACTTTTGCTCCTAGCTCTGTTTTACTCATTTTTAATCCTTATCTATAATATAACATGGAATTGGTTCAAGACTACCAAAAGCAATTCTCCACGCCCAATACCTTAATCTTCCTTCATGCAATTTATACTCACCCCCATATTCCATGACACGAACTGGTTTAATACACGATAATTCCTCTGCCCCTAAACCTAAAAGAGTTTCTGCTAAATTACTAGGGCTAGGACACATCTCCAATCTGTTTTCTATAGCCTCTCTCTCAGTATAATAAACCTTGTGATTTCCATAACCACCATCAACAACCATTATATTCATAGGTTTAATATAACGTATAGAAGAACCAGCAGTATCAAGAGTTTTCATATCATCGTCAGAAACATTATAATTACAAGATTCAGCATTCTGAATAACATGTTTCTTATTGGTTGTAGATGGTATAGATATAACCCCTTTAGAAGATAACCATTTTAAAGATAATTGATGGGGTGTCATCCCATATTTAGAAGCTACTTCCGCTATAATTTCTGATCTAATATCACCCTGATTAAGAGGACAGTAAGAAATAATATCCATACGAAGTTTCCTAAAGAAAGGTATTATCCCATCTTCAGCAAATTTAGTTAGAATATTGTATTCAATTTGATTTGTAACTATTCCCCCAAAATTATATTCACTTAAATTCAAACCATAAAAATTCATAGGTAAGAAATTACTCAATCCAAAATTAAGAACTTCCCCTTCCTCATACACTTTTTCAAAAGCTCTAAACACCTCTCTCATATCAGCTAAATTATTTGGCCAATGTATTTGATACAAATCAATATGATCAGTTCTAAGTCTTCTTAAACTGCCATGAACGGCATCAATAACTTCATCATAAGACAAATGCTCTGGGGATATCTTAGTGCATAAAAACACTTTTTCCCTAACATCCTGAATGGCTTTTCCTATGATCCTTTCAGACTCTCCTTTTGTATATACTTCAGCGGTATCTATAGTTGTAAGCCCTGCATCTATACCCTCTCGTATGACTGATGTATAATCTACACTGTCATCTTTTCCCACATTGCCACCGCCTTGTCCTATCTGGGCAACCATTCTATTTTTTATCATTAAATATTCCATCTTAAGCTTTTTCCCAGACAGTTATAGAGTATCCATCACCAGACAATCCTCCACAAGGAACTCTACTCATTTTTATTATTTTTAAAACGCCTTCAGACTCAAGCCTTTTCAAATTTGTAAAGAACCCACTACAATAATTTCTTTTAGTTTCCAAACTATAAGTTAAATAGTCTGTAATGTTATTATTATGATCATAACATTCCAATATGGAATTAATATGTACGCACCTAGAGAATGATTTGCTAAGTAAAAATTCCATAAACTTTCCATAATTTCCTCCTAATTGCTCTAAAGAACCGATAGTAACTGCTACGCTATCATCTTTAACATCAATATCAGGAGGATCGAACATATTAAAAATACCTCCATCTATATTGAATTTAAAATGTTCCTTTATAGCAGCAATAATTTTAGCAGACTGAGAAACCCAGTCTCCACCATAATAATACTTTTCAGGAGACATCTCAGCGAATGCCATCAAATTATAACAAGAGCCACATCCAAATTCATAAATGTTATTCTTATCTCTGAGATATTTATAAAAAATAAATAACCTAATGAGTTCTATAAAATTATTCTCAAAACTGTCATCGTATGACTTAACATAGTCTCCAAATAATCTTATTGGCATACCATCTTTATTATATTGTGGGACCAAAGCTCTTTTTTTATAACCACTATTAACAAAATTATCATATATCTCTTCCCATCCTTTCTCCCACCTTTCTTTATGATCTTCTCCAGAAATAGTGTAATTTTTCATATCGATTTTCTTCACAATATCTAAAATAATTTTATCTCTCTCATTTTGACTAAAAAAGCTATATCTAAAATCCTTAGAATTTATTATATCAACACAAGGTTGAGGCATTTCTTCTTTTTCAATATCAAATATTATAGCCCAATCATCGACAGTTAAATTAAAAATTTCCCTCATTACGATCTCCCGTACCATTCTAAAACAACTTTACTTATACTATCACTATCGAGTCCATACTGTTTTCTTATCCAATTCCTATCACCATACTTTTTACAGAATTCATCTGGCAACGATATCCTTTTAAGAGGTCTTAAAAAACCACGAGAAACCATGATATCACTAATAATACTACCTATACCGCCAATACAAGAATGCTCTTCAACCACAACTATTTTCTTAAATTTATAAATAACATCTGCTATTTTATCTTCGTTAATAGGTTTGAGCTGGAACAAATCCATATACGCCACATGGATCCCCTCGGACCCCACTTCTTCCACCACATCACTAACATCATAAATGTTAGAACCTGTAGAAATAATTAATACATCTCCAGACTTTGTTGGAGCTAAAACCCCACTATCAAATTGACATTCATTTTGATATATTTCTGGAAATTCTCCTTTATCTAATCTTATATATGAAGGACCGTTATTTTTATAAGCCAATTCAGCAACAAGAGCATTTATTTTTGGACTAGAAGGACTATATATGGTCATGTTAGGAAGAGTTCTCATAAGTGCTATGTCATAAGGAGTATGATGAGTTGGTCCATCGTGACTATAGGTTAATCCTGCACCTATACCGACTATCATCACAGGTAAATTCATGCAACACAAATCAACCTTTATCTGTTCAAAACATCTCTCAGTTACGAATGGAGTAATAGTATAAACACAAACCTTCTTACCGGCTTTGGCTAATCCTGCCGCCACACTAATCATATTCTGTTCAGCGATACCAGTGTTAATAAATCTATCTCCGAGATTCTCTTTATACTTTCCCAAACTAAATGCCCACATATCAGCCGTAAGAAAATAGAAGTTCTCATCCTCTGTTGCTAGTTCGTATAACCTATCAAAAAAAGCGTCTCTAAGATCCATTAATTTGTCTCCTTGCTATTTCTAATTGCTCTTCATTAGGAACACCATGATGCCACTTTGGATTGTTAAACATGTAAGATACCCCTATCCCCTTTACGGTATTGGCTATCAAAGCAAGTGGCTTATTGCCATGTTTTTTCCAATCTTCTACAGTTTTAACAATACGTCTACAATTGTTACCACTAATAGGCTTAACATCCCATCCACAAGCAGCAAATCTCTCCCCTACGAGACAATTAGACGAAGCATTAGCAGTGAAATCTGTAGCGCATATCCTATTATTATCAACGATTGCTACTACATTATTTATCTTAAGTCGTGAACCTATGAATATAGCAGACTCCCATACTGAACCCTCGCTGCACTCTCCATCTCCCATTAAAACATAAGTGATTCCGCTCTTACCATCAGCCCTATTAGCAAGCCCCATACCTGCCGCTATACCAAGACCATGACCTAAAGATCCACTATCAACCTCTACGCCAGATATATTTGTATCAGGATGACCACCCAAAGGATTGCCATTCATATAACATTTATCATACACCTCATCACTGATAAACCCCTTATCATGCAATATAGGATAAAGAGCCATAGAGACATGACCCTTACTAAGAATAAATTTATCCTCAGGCTTTAACAGTTGATAATAAAGAGAGACCAATATCTCCACACAAGACAAAGCCCCACCCACATGCCCCTTCTTTGATTTGGCAAGTATATTTATTATTTCATTTCTCAGCCATTTACATTTTTGTTTTAAATCCATAACTTAAGCTTTCCTTAGATTAAAAACATTTAGATCCAACTCTGTAGGAGTACAATACAATATGCCCCTATATTTTAATCTATCACAAGAATTAGCAAATCTAACATTGTCAAGCACTACATCATTAACGATAAGCTCTTCCCTCTCATTAATGGTTTCATCATCGTAGATGTCACAAGTATCTTTGGTATTGATATAAAAATTAAAATTAGGATTAATCTTTCTTAAACCATCTAATAAGAGAGGAAATCCCATATGCTCTCCGTCATAACACAAATGACCCAAATCAGAGCAATCAAAATCATGTATGCAAATAACACATTTATCGAACCCAGCCAATGCCTCCAGTTCTTTCAATATAACCCACCTATCTTTGACTATGGAAGTATAAAAATGAGCATCAAG
>SDBT01000217.1_pt1 | contig 83873 bp, 78 predicted proteins | sample 2277101 | NCBI WGS metagenome assembly SDBT01 (sample SAMN10404973, study PRJNA504765) | marine sediment metagenome | isolation source: marine sediment core GS10_PC15, 103 cmbsf | place: Arctic Ocean: Southern Knipovich Ridge | collected 2010
CCGCGCCAGCGCCTCAGGCACCATCTCCAAAATATCCCCGGCGATCATGCCGCGGGCACCGAGGCTCTCAGAGGCCAGGTCGCCCGCCTTGCCGTGGACATAGCAGCCCAGCACGGCGGCGTCGATATCCATCAGGCCCTGCGCTAGGAAGCCGCCGATGAGACCGGTCAGAACATCACCCGATCCGGCGGTGGCCATCCCCTCGTTGCCGGTGGGGTTGATCCAGATCTGGCCCGACGGCGCGGCAATCACCGATGGTGCGCCTTTTAATATGCAAACAAGGTTGAATTCTTCGGCGAATTCTAATGCAATATCAATTCTGTTTTTTTGAATCTGCTCTATTGTTTTACCGGTCAGGCGCGACATCTCACCGGGGTGCGGTGATATCACGAGAGGCGCGGAATGACCTTTCAGATAATCCATATTTTTGGCCAGGATGTTCAGGGCGTCGGCATCGAGTACCGCCGGCTTATCCAGCTTTGATATCAGCCGGAAAATCAGATCGCGGGTCTCATGATAGGTGCCAATCCCCGGCCCCACGGCCACGGCATCAGCCCACTTGACCATCTCGCGGACCTCGCCCAGGCCCCTAAGAGCCAGGCATCGTCTCTTGCGCACCTGGGGCAATGGTCTGGTCATGACCTCCGTTAGTTTCTGCTCGAAAATATCATTCAGGCCGGAGGGGCAGCCGAGGATTACCAGGCCGGTACCGGATCGCAACCCGGCCTCGGCGGTCATAGCGGCCGCACCGGTATATCCCTCGGAGCCGGCGAGGACGAAGAGCTTACCGAAATCCCCTTTATGCGAATCGGGCGCACGGTGCGGGAGCATGGCGGCCGCCTCGTCCTCCATCAGAAGATGCCGGTCGATATCCTCCTGGTCGATAGCCTGGTCCGGGAAGCCGATATCGGCCACCAGAAGCAGGCCGCAATATTCCTTACCCGGGTAAACCGCCTGGCCGAATTTCGGCAGGCCGAACGTAACGGTCATATCAGCACGGATGCATGGCTCGGCGACCGCTCCGGTTGCCCCGTCAAGCCCGCTGGGAGCATCCACCGCCACCACCGGCGCGGGATGATCATTGATCTTTGCTATAATCTCATCATAAGGAGCTTTAATGTCGCCCAAAAATCCGGTGCCGAACAGCGCATCGACTATGATGGTTGAGTTTTCATCTATGGCGAAATCGTCGGGGCTATCAATCTCCTTGATATGAAGTCCGATTTTCCCGGCCCTCTTGAGATTGGCTCCAGCATCTCCTTCAACTGCATCGGCGCGATCTGTGAGGTAAATTTCTACCTTAGCGCCTTTTTCGTGAAGGTAGCGGGCCGCTACGAAGCCGTCGCCGCCGTTGTTGCCCTTACCGCAGACAATAGTGATTACCTGGCCGGTGATATCGCCGTACTGTTCGATGATAGCATCCACGACGAAGCTGCCGGCAGCCTCCATTAGCTCCAGGCCAGGTATTTTCATGCCGTCGATAGCCCGGCGGTCGATATTCTGCATCTGCTTGGGAGTGCAAAGCTTCATGAAAAGTATATTAGGAAAATCAGGTTCGTTAGTCAATAAGTATGCGATTGAGGAATGAAATCGCCGGTCAGTAGTCGGATTTACAGGCCGAAGGCTCGTATGAGGGATTTGACCTGCCACGTACACAATGTTATATTCAAGCCCGATCAGGAGTATGCGGGAGAATCAAATTATCAAAAAGACACCTTTTTACGATATCCATCAGAAGCTGGGGGCCAGGATTATAGAGTTCGCCGGTTACTACATGCCGGTGCAATACCGCTCCATTACGGAGGAGCATAAACGGGTTCGAAAATCTGTCGGTATATTCGATCTCTCCCACATGGGGGAGTTCATGGTCTCCGGGCACGGCGCCAGGCAGTTCGTGCAGCATGCGGTTACCAATGATGTCTATTCCCTGGGGATTGGCCAGGTGCTCTATACCTGCATGTGCTATCCCGACGGCGGCATCGTGGATGATCTTTTGGTTTACAACTTGGGCGACAGATATATGCTGGTGGTTAACGCGTCCAACATAGAAAAGGATTTTGCTTACCTTATGTCGCTGAAGAAGCATGATGATGTCGAACTTGACAATATCTCGGATGAAACCGCTCTTCTGGCCATTCAGGGGCCCGATGCCGAAAAAGTGATGGCTAGGATGACCGATTATGATCTGCCGTCATTGCGTTTCTACTGGTCGGCGACTGCCGAGGTTGCCGGCGTGGAGATGATTTTCTCCCGCACCGGCTATACAGGCGAGGACGGTTTTGAGCTTTATTTTCCTCCACAACATGCCGAGCGCATATGGAATTCGGCCATGGAGACTTCTAAGGAATTCGATGGCGAGCCGGTGGGGCTGGGTGCCAGAGATTCGCTGCGGCTGGAGATGAAATACGCCCTCTACGGAAACGATATAGACGAGACAACCAATCCGTTCGAGTCGGGTCTTGGCTGGACGGTCAAACTCGATAGCGGGGATTTTGTTGGACGGAAATCGTTGGAGAAATTAAAAGCCGAAGGGCTGAAAAGAAAATCGATCGCTTTCGAGCTTAAAGAGAGGGGATTTCCCAGGCAGAATTACCCCATAGTTGTCGGCAATAAAAAGGTCGGCGAGGTCACCTCGGGGACGTTTTCCCCCATGCTTGAAAAGGGGATCGGGATCGGTTATGTCCCGACCGAGCATTCGAAGATCGGGATGGAAATTGGGATCGATATCAGAGGAAAGATCCTGCCGGCGGAAATCATAAAGCCGCCGTTTTATAAACAGGGAAGCCGGAAAAAATAGGTTGCCCCACTCCCTATTGAACCCAATCAGTTAGGTTTTTCCGGGAACTACACAATAATAATTATAGTTTAATAATTGTTGTTGAAGCGATATGCGAGTTGCGGACAAAATAGAGGAGCTGAAAAGCCACTGCCGGGAGAATGGGATTCCATTAACGCAGCAGAGGATAGAGGTTTACAAAATACTTGTCGATTCGGAGGAGCATCCATCCCCCGAGACGATCTACAGGCATCTGAAGAAAGAATTCCCAACCCTTTCTTTAGCAACAGTTTATAAAAATCTCAAAGCCCTGACCGGGATGGGTTTCGCCAGAAAGATAAATCCACTGTCGGATCATGCCCGCTATGACGGGGACGTTAAGCAGCATAATCACTTCATCTGTCTTTCGTGCCGAAAGGTAGAGGACGTTCATTTTGAGGAGTTGAAGCGTGTTCAAATACCGGATTTACCCGATTCTGAACATGTAATCACGGCAAAAACGGTTGTATTTATGGGAATATGCAAAACGTGTCAAGAGAACACACAGGAGGAAAAATGAGCTTGAGAGTTGGATCGAAGGCCCCTGATTTTAAGATGCAGGGTGTATACATGGGCGAATTCAAGGATTTCAGCCTTTCGGATTACAAGGGTAAATGGGTGGTTCTGTTTTTCTATCCGCTCGATTTTACCTTTGTCTGTCCTACGGAGATCAAGGAATTCTCGAAAAGAAACAAGGAGTTTGAAAAGCTCGATGCCAGGATTCTGGGCGCGTCAGTTGATTCGATCTACTCGCACGACGCCTGGATAAAAGGCGAGTTGGGCGAACTGACCTATCCGCTTCTTTCGGATATCACCAAGAAGGTGTCAGAGGATTATGACGTTTTACTCGATGCCGGCATGGCGCTTCGCGGCACTTTCATCATAGATCCCGACGGCATCCTGCGCTGGATGGTGGTCTCCGATCTCGGCACCGGCCGTTCGGTCTCCGAGACTTTGAGATCGCTGCAGGCTCTGCAGACCGGCGAGCTCTGCGGTATCGAATGGGAACCGGGCCAGAAGACCCTGGGCGCCGCATAAAAATCGCACCGACATCATTGCACGACACCGAAAGCCGGAGACCGCGAAGCCTCCGGCTTTTTTAATGGCGATATGATTGCTATACTTTCGCCGTCTTATATATGGCGCCGACGATCAGACCTAATATGACCATCTCTATCACGCCGAAAATCATCCACATCCAGGCCAGCCAGGCCGTTACAGGAAACATGGCCCACATCGCCAGCGACGACATCACCCAGAGCATCAAACCGATATACAGACCGTAACGGAGCCCCTCCATGATTCCTTTGCCCTTAACGCCGTATGTGTAAACCCAAACGAACAAAAGAACGAAAATGAATTCTCCCAGATAAAAAGCCCACATCTTCGAATTCATATCAGCTTCGCTGCGGAATACTGTGCCCATCAGCGATTCGTAGGCATCCCCCAGTAACACAACATTGATGATAAAATCCATCGCACCCAGCGCCACAAAGGCTACGATTACGGCGATAACAAATTGTTTCCAGTTCATTTGGTCCCTCCATTAAACCGGTTTTAATTGATATGATTGTAGGGGAAAAAAGATATGTTTTCAAGGCCTTTTGATGTCGCCGGTAGACGGCACAGGCTTATAGCAATAAGCCCCCAGACTGATGACAGACTCCTTCCACCGTCATTGCGACCCCGCCGCAGGCGGGGGAAGCAATCTATTAATAAACATTTCTTTGAAAATAGATGAGATCGCCACGTCGTCTCCCCGCCAAAGGCGGGGTTCGACTCCTCGCGATGACGATTTTTTAACTTTGTCAACGTCCTCCGGGTGTGCAGGCTTATAGCAATAAGCCCCTACATGCCTACTGGCAAGGTAAACTCCACCACCGCACCGTCGTCATTGTAGAACCGTATCTTCCCTCCATGCTCTTTGACGATTTTTTTGACGATAGCGAGGCCTAATCCCGTACCGCTCGTCTTGGTGGTGATATAAGGCTGGTCGATCTTCTCGAGTTTTTCCGCCGGGAAGCCCGGGCCGTCATCCCGAACGGTCACCTCCACGCTGTCGTTCTTTTGCCTCGCAGATATATCGATTGTTACGCCAGCGGGCGTCACCTCTATCGAATTTTTAATCAGATTGCCGAAGACCCGTGCCATCATCTGCGGATCGAGCATTAATTGAGAGATATCATCGGGAATGGAGATGTTCATACGCACATTCTCAGCATGGCTGTACAGCGAAACGGCGTTTTCGATAATATCCCTGATATTGCATCTGACCGGCCTTAGCTCCGGCTCTTTGGCAAATGTCGAAAACTGGCTGGACAAATCCTGCAACGCTTGAATCTGGGTACGAATAGCACCTAACGACTTAGTGCTTTCTTCGGGCAGGGAGATTTCTTGCTTGTCCAGCATCTCCTGAAGACGATAAAGCTCCACCGTTATCGGTGTCAGTGGGTTGCGGATCTCGTGCGCTATCCGCCGGGCGACCTCCCGCCAGGCGGCCAGTCTCTCGGCCTCCAGAAGTCTTCGCTGATGAAGTTTGATCTCTGTTGCCATGGTATTAAAAGAATTTGCCAGTCTGGAAAATTCATCCGTACCGGCAAGCTCGACCCTGTAGTCGAGATCGCCGGCTCCTATCCTGCGCGCACCGATGATTAGCTTCTCAAGGGGTCTAACTAAGTGCCGGCTGAGAATTGTCGAAATCCCCAGCCCGGCTATCAAGGCGATAAAGACAATAATGATCGTGATCACGCCCAGCAATTTGAGGGAGAAGGCCTTGTAAAGGCCGAGACTGGCCGAGGCCGATACCGCCTCGGCCAGTATTCTACCCCTCTTCCCGTAATCAGCCGACATCAGGACACCACAACCGATCAACCGGGAGGAATCTCCCAGGCTATAGGATAGAAATAGCCTTTCTCCAATCATCAGATGCTTAAATCCGGGCGATAACGGCAATTCAGCCTGAATCGATGATGAATCGATCCTGATTGTATCTATCAAAGCCCGGATGGACTTACCGGCCTCCGTCCTGAAAGCTATATCGATCCGATTACGCTCCATCCAGGCGGTCAACCTATCCTTGTCATCCCAGGGGATTTTCTCTTCGAGAACGCCTCTAAGAACGGACGCCATGGCCGCCTCTGATTCGTCGATCAAGGATGAGGCGGAAATGAAACTGCTTTCAAGACCGGCTGCCCCGACTCGGTTCAGGGTGGAATTTAAAAGGATCGCCGAAAATACCAGAATCCCCATAGCAGGTAGAATACCGACCGTGAAAATTACGATTAGTATTTTACTACGGAATGACATGTATGAGAATTTTAGCTGGCGTCGATTCGGATGTCAATCCGGAATAACGGCATGAATCAGACGATGGCCGAAAGCGCCCCGGCAGGCGGTTGAGCAGATAAAAACAAGGGGGAGCTCAATGAAGCCCCCCCGATCTTTGCCTTACATGTTATATAAGGCGCTATTTTTCTATCTGAATCCCCTCGATTTTGAATTTCTTCATCCGTCTCCAGAGAGTAGTTCGTGATATTCCCAACTGGGTGGCAGTTCGGGAGTAATTGTTATTATTCTGGTTGAGCGCCTTAAGAATCAGGGTTTTTTGATTATCTTTGAGCGTCATATTGAGATATCCTACAGGCTCCTCGTCCGTCGGCCTATCCTGAGGCAGGGTGAAGATCAGTGATTCATCGAGGATTCCGCCGGTTGCCAGAGCGCAGGCGCGGGAGAGTATATTCTCAAGTTCCTGCACATTTCCCGGCCAGTTGTAACTCTCCATCCATGATATGGCGTCGGATGAGATACCCGTGATATTCTTATTGAGTTTTGCATTGTATTTAGCAATAAAATGATCGACGAGCGGTCCCAGGTCGGAAATCCTCGCTCTTAAAGGCGGTACATAAATCGGCATAACGCTGAGTTGGTAATACAGATCCTTTCGGAAGGATCCGGTATTGATCAACCTATCGAAACCATCTGTCGTAGCCGCGATTATGCGGAGATCCGATTTTCTGAGGTTGGAGCCATTTGCCGGAACGTATGTCCCTTCACTGATGAAGCGCAGCATCCTCAACTGGAGGTTCGGATAAAGCTTATCAATATCTCTGAGAAACAGAGTGCCGCCGTTAGCTTTATGCAAGGCCCCGGGCTCACCGGGATCGTCCGTGCCGAAAATCTCACGTTCAAGAGCGGCCTCCGAGCTATTGGAACATTCCACGGTGACAAACTCATAGCGTGATCTGGCGCTCATGCTGTGGACAACCTTGGCGAATAATCTTCTACCTGATCCGCATTCGCCCTGTATCAGAATTGCAATATCCGATGCCGCTGCCTTGAGAGCGAGATCCTGTATATCTTTCATTTTCTGAGATTGCACCACCATCTGCCACTGCTCTTCCTCATCGGAGCGTCCAGGAGATTCGACATGCCCCAGGAGACTCTCGATCCTCTGCAGAATGGTGACGTATTCGAAAGGTTTCGGTATAAAATCTGCGGCTCCCTCGCGAATCATCTCCACAGCCAGAGGTATATTGCCGAAAGCTGTCATCATAATAAATGCCGATGATGGATGGAGCTGCTTGGCCTGCTTCATTAAATCATATCCCGTCATTTCATGCATTTTATAGTCGGAGATTATTATATCGAAGCAGGTAGTTTTGATTTTCTCCAGGGCTTCTTCTCCCGATTCGGCAGTATCTACATCGAATCCCTGGCTCTTAAGATAAAAGGCGAGATTTTTTCGTATTGCTTTCTGATCATCAACCACAAGAATATTTGCCATAGTTATTTCCCCTCTGTCCTAAGGCGGATGTTCATTAGCTCCACCATGATATTATTCGTCATTTTCACGATGGAACTTAATTGATTGGTTCAATTAAAATGGCTTGCACAAAAGCTGAACAGCGGTTTTATTCTGGGTCTATGATTGAGCGAACCTGCACCATGATCCTGCTTTTCTGCTCAACTACTTTTTCCCAGCCGGGTTATAATCCCGACTACGTCTACAATCACGTCGACAGCCTGATCTGGGAAGCCATTGTGCAGGTCGATGCAGAGGAATTTGATTCCGCCCTGGCAATTTTTGGCAAGGTTATCGAGGCCGATACGACATTGCCCCGTGGCTATTTTTTCGTGGCGGCGACTTATTCCAACCTCGTTTCAGATTACAGGAATTTCTCGTATAAAGACGATTTCCTTGAGCATGTAGACAGGGCTATCGAAATAGGAAGGCTAAGGGAAGAAAGCGGGCAGGCCACTGCTGAGGATCTTTTCTACTACGGCGGGGCTGTTGGTTACCGGGGGATATTCAGATCGTTTGAGGGCGACTGGTGGGGTGCGTTCAAGGACGGTCTTAAGGGTCGAGGCCTCCTGGGAAAAGCGTTCGAAGCTGACAGCTCGTATAAGGACGTCTATTTCGGGTTTGGCACCTACGATTATTGGCGAAGCGCCAAGACCAAAATCTTATGGTGGTTGCCATTCTTCTCCGATAAGAGGGATCAGGGTATCGAGGAAACCTGGATAGCTATACGAGGCGGAAAATTCGCATCGCACGAGGGCAAGTATGCATTAATGAGGATATATTTCGACTATGAGAAATACGATAAGGTGCTGAGCCATTGGGAAAAAAAGGTTAGACAATTCAATCCGTATGATCCTTTTTCACTATACTGGGTCGGTCAGGCCTCCATAAAAATCGGTCAGTTCGATAAAGCCCTGAAATCGTTTGAGACGATCCTCTCGGTTTACTTAAAATCGCCCTATTACGACCCGGCCGCCGAAATGGAGTGTCGCTATTATATCGGACTATGCCACTCTGAACTGGGAAATTACCGGGAAGCCATAGATCATCTTCTCATCGCCTCCCTCATGTCAGAGAGCCTATCAGATAGGGAAGATATCGAGGAGGCGCTGAAAGATGTAAAGCCTTTGTTGCATTCTGTGCAGCAAAAGATTCTTGCAACGCAAAAATGATACGAATCATCTCCGTATGTATGTGGCTTACAGTGTCCTGTTGGTCGGCCACTTTAAGACCGTCCCATGAACAGTTAACAATATTATCCGAAACCGTTGAATATATTTTTACCGATCGTTACATGCAGGCATATAGCAACTGCGATCAATTAAACGATACGATCCCGGGACAGCCGATTCATCATCTGCTTTATGCCGGCATTCTGCATGCCGAAATGATGGACGCTGAAGAGTATAGCCGGGGCAGAACTTTCCTGGCCCATATCGATTCATCCATAAAAATTCTCAAAAACTGGACCAGGAAGAACCCGGATGATCCCTGGGGATACTTCTTTCTGGGTTCGGCATACGGCTATAAGGCTACCTGGCATGGTCAGAAAAAAAGCTGGCTGAAATCGCTTATCGATGGGTTAAAAGCCAGGGGCAAGTTCGCAAGGGCCTTGAAAATAGACTCCACTTTATACGATGCCTATACCGGGATGGGCAACTATCATTACTGGTCGTCTGCAAAGCTCGGCAAGTATATCCCTTTCTTGCCGGATAATAGAGATAAGGGGCTGGAGGAGCTCAAACTTGCCGCCGACAGTTCACTGTTCTCAAACAAACCGGCAGCACTCGGTCTGGCTTGGGCGCTTATTCACGAAAAGCGGTTTTCCGGGGCCATCAGGATCGGTCGCCAGATTTATAATGAGACAGGCGGCGGTCGTGCATCGCTCTGGATACTGGGCGGCGCCTATTGGCGCATGGGAAATCTTCGTAATGCAGAGAAATACTACGGCGAGTTAATCGAATCCCTTCGGCAGACCGGCGATCAGAATTATTATAACCTTATTTTCTGTCGTTATCGTATAGGCGTTTGCCTGTTCGGAATGGGTAAACATGAGTTGGCGAAACACGAATTTGAAGGGTTGATGTCATATAAGGTCTCCAGAGAGGTCGCCGGGCGACATAAAAAGACTTATAAGAAAACCAGGGAATATATCGAGAAACTGCAAAAACGCTCGTCGTCCCCTTAAGAGCTATAATGCAAAAGTATCACTTTTTGCTCTGGATTGCCGCCAGAAGCTCTTTGCCGCATTGACGGGCCTTTTTCAGGGTTGCATCATCATGTCTCGCCTCACCGGCGCGAAGGCCGGGCGCGATATATTTTAATTCGAAGACGATTTCCATTCCAGCCCAGAGAAAAAATCCTCGGGCGGTTCGAAGTGTGGTATCGAAACTTCCCTGCTCACCACCCACGATGACAATTCCACCTTTCTTCCCTTTGAATAATGGTTTTTTGAATACGGTTTCATCTTTAATCGAAAAATCGACCGGCCGCAGGCAGTTAGTGCGATCAATAAACAGCTTCGTTTGAGCCGATACCGAATCGAAATAGATCGGCGTGCCCAGTATTATCCCTTCGGATTTCTCCATCAGGCCATAAAGTTCGTCCATATCGTCGTGGAAGAAACAGTAGTCGGGTTCGGGGCTCTTGCCGCAGGACTGACAAGGCAGAATATTTTTATCATTTAAGCGAACAAATCTCGTTTTGACATGATTGGCCGTGGCGCCCTCGAGGATGGTATTAACCAGTATATCGGTTGATGACCCGCCGGTGGGGCTGCCTGAGATGCCTAAGATGTTCATTGTATATAAAACGTAAACGATACTTCAAAATCGTTCATTTCACCCGGGCCAATATAGACCTCGAAAGCATTATCAGTCTGGTCGAAATCGGACAACTGGGCGTCGACATAGGCGTCGAACATAGAATAAAAGATAGCTGCAGCCATAATCCACATTTTCAGGTTGCGGCTGTCGCGAGCGTCCTCGAATTTGGCGAATTCCGCCGCCTGATATACGGGATCATCGAAAGCATTCTTAAAATTCTTCTCGTGGCGGTCAGCGTTTTTCCAGTCATGATAGATGCCATTTGCCAGCCAGCCCTGGCCGCCTGCGAAAATGACTGCCTTGATATACTTTCTGTTATAAAACTGCCCCCAGCCGGGGACGACTGCCGATCTAAACAGAGCGCCGGTGGGATTAGTTTTTCGTATCTTAATCGAATCCGGCGCCTGGCAATATCCTTGCGGAACGATAGCCGAAACCAGCATAGCCGAAAGCATTATCTGCCAGAACGGTTTAGTACTCATATTTATCCGGCAATTGCTACTTTCAATTTTTTTGATTCCATGGTGAACTCCGCCAGATCGATTGCCGCCGCCAGCGATTCACCGTCGATATGCACCGGGAATTTCTGATACGAGCTGATAACGATTTTTCTGCTTCTGTACATTCTAACTCCCGGCAGCCGGATATGTGATCCGTTCAGTGTTCGGGGAAGGTAGGTGATTATTTTGCTTCTGGGCATGGCCTCGATCAGGCAGATGTCGAACAGACCGTCATCGAATCGCGCCTGCGGTGTCAGGTAAAACCCGCCGCCGGAGCTTCGCCCGTTTCCGATACAGACAAGTGTGACTTTCGCGGTAAATTTGTATTTATCGAGTTTCATTTCAAGCTCTACAGGTTCGAGATTTCTCCATGACTGGAAGACAGCGGCTAAGTAAACGAGCGTACCGGACATACCGGTCGAACGGTTGGCTCTCAACGCCACATCGGCATCGAAACCGATACCCACCGTATTAAAGAAGGGACGTTCGTTAACCAGGCCGACATCGACCTCATGAGGAGCACCGAAAAAGGCAGTTTTAAATCCATTCTCCGGTCGGCCATTGTTGCCGAGCATCTTGTAGAAATCGTTGCCGGAGCCGCCGGGGATGACTCCCATGACGATTCCGGTGCCTTTGAGAACCGATCCTACCTCGTTGATGGTACCATCGCCGCCGATCACGACCACCTGTTCGAACCGCTTGAATTTACACAGCTTAGCTAACCTGACGCCATCGCCGGGCCGGGTTGTTGTGAATAATTCGAAGGCAACATTCTGCTTTTCGGCCCAGGTCACGACCTTCGGCAGAATATCCAGAGATCGCCCCCGCCCGGCGGCGGGATTGAAAATCACCGCGGTTTTCATGATATTATCAAAATACCAAATCGATGAGCGGATGTAAATTAGTAATTGGGTTAGAAACAAGCCAGAATAGGTCAAGACTCACCGAGTCTGTGCTATTTTTTGATGTGAATGTCTTGATCCGTCGATATTAAAACCACTTGACACTCGTGAATATCGACATTAGAATCGATTCGGGAGCGAACAATGAAGAAACTAGCCACCATAGCGTTATGCATATTAGCTGTGCTCCGGTGGCAAATCGCAATAGGTGATGATATGAGTGGTTCAGATTCGACCTATGTCCGACCTCCGGCGGTAGCGGGAGCCTTCTACCCCGGTTCACCATCGGAACTGGCCAAGATGATAGCTAAGCAATTCCACGAGGCACCGAAACCCGAAATAACGGGCAGGCCGGTGGCCATAATATCCCCTCATGCAGGGTATATTTATTCCGGGGGCATTGCGGCTAAGGGTTACAAAATACTGGAGGGTGAATCTTTCGCCACGGTGATCGTCATATCACCGTCGCACAGCGCATATTTCGCAGGGGTTACGGCATTCGATGGTAAAGCCTACTCTACGCCCCTCGGTGAGATTCGGATCGACCGGGAGCTTACAGAAAGAATTGCCTCGGCCAGCGACCTGATAAGTTTTTCCAACACAGGGCATACAGTCGCCGGCGGCCGCTCGGAGCATGCCCTGGAGGTGCAGTTACCCTTTTTACAAACCACGCTCGGCGATTTCTCGCTGGTGGCTCTCATGATGGGAGATCAGGATTACGAAACCTGCGAAGCCTTGGGAAGCGCCATAGCGGATGCGATAAAAGGGAACGATGATGTTCTGATCGTGGCCTCGTCGGATCTTTCGCATTTTCATGATTCCCAAACCGCCAAAAAGCTGGATTCTATTGTCATCGACAGGGTGGAAGGCTACGATTACCGCGGCCTGTCTGAAGATCTTTCAAATCGCAAAACCGAAGCCTGCGGAGGCGGTCCCATAATAGCCGCCATGGTTGCTGCCGAAAAGCTGGGCGCTAATTCAGTCGTGACGGCCGGATACGGCGATTCCGGCGATGTCACCGGCGATCATTCGAACGTGGTCGGCTACCTCTCTGCAATAGTTTTCAGATCCGGGGAATCAAAGGTATACGAGCTGGATGCTGAAAGCGAACAGGAACCGGCGGAATCCGACCAATCGGGCGATGCCATTCACGATAGCCCGGCCACCGGCGTTGAGTTCGGGCTTTCCACGGAGGATAAGAAAACGCTTCTAACCCTTGTGCGCCGGGCCATTGCCGCCCGTTTAAGCGGCGAAGAAATGCCCGCTTTCGAAAATATGTCTGATGCCCTTGACGCGAAATTAGGGGCATTTGTCACTCTCAATAAGCAAGGCAGGCTGAGGGGATGCATCGGCACTTTCAGGGCTGCTGAGCCTTTATATCAGACCATCGCCAGGATGGCCCTGGAGGCGGCCTTCTCAGATCCCCGATTCCAACCCGTGGAAAAAGAGGAGCTGGATCTCCTCGATATTGAGATTTCGGTACTGACGCCGATGAAAAGGATATATGATCCTGAACTGGTGGAGGTTGGCAAAGATGGCCTCTACATCAGGCAGGGAATCTACTCCGGGGTATTATTACCCCAGGTACCGGTTGGATATGGTTGGGATCGGAATGAGTTTCTCAAGCAGACATGCCGTAAGGCTGGATTGCCCACAGACTCGTGGAAAAGCAAGGAGACCGAATTGTACGTCTTCCAGGCAGAGATCTTCGGTGAGGACTGATATTGCGGATAATCAATACTAAAAACAAGAAATCAGAATATCTCCGGTTGAGGATCATCCCTGTAGTAGCCGTTGGGCTGATTTTTGTTTTTGCCGCCGTATTATTTTATACAAACAGGAAGCCGGCAGCGCTCTATACTCCCACATCGACCGGGCCGGATCCGGAGCCGGTGGAAATCCTGGATATTGATGCTATTTATTCAGGTATGATCAAGAAAAACTCAAGCCTGTATGCCGAGCTTCTCAATCTGGAAATATCTCATCCTCTGGTGGCCGAGATAACCTCGCGGTTTTCCAGGATGTTTGACCTGACCCGTTCACAACCCGGCGATAGGTTCAAGCTATTCATGGGTCCCGATGATGGCATCGTAGCCCTGGAATATACTACGGATGATTGGAAGCGATATCGTCTGGACCGTGATGGCGACCGTTATGTCGAAACGATATACGAGGTCGGTCTCGAGCGATCGGTAAAAAAAGTTGAGGGCAAAATAGAATCCACGTTATGGGATGCCCTGATGCCTCAATTGCCCGACATGGAGATCTTTTTCTCTATGGCCGACATATTCGGCTGGGAGATCGATTTTCTCACGGAGCCAAGGATTGGAGATTCTTTCAAAATCGTTTTCGAGGTTCACGGAAAGGATGGAGCATTTGTTAAAACGGGTAATATCCTGGCCGCCGAATATGTGCTGGACGATGAAGTTCACCGGGCTTTTCTCTATACCGATCCAGACGGCCGCCGCGATTATTACGATGAAAACGGATATTCGCTTAGAAAAAACCTGTTGAAATCGCCTCTGAACTACAGGAGGGTATCGTCGAAATTTTCTTACCGAAGGCTCCATCCGATTCGTAAGATCTATCGCCCTCACCTTGGCGTGGACTACGCCGCGGCAGTTGGAACACCCGTGGTAGCCGCCGGCGATGGCTATGTCATATTTAAGGGTAAGAAGAAAGGGTTCGGAAACTACATTGAAATTCAAAATTCCCACGGGTTCGCGACCTGTTACGGCCACCTCCGTAAGTTTAGCAAGGGAATATCAAAGGGCAGGCATGTTGTGCAAGGGCAGATCATCGGATACGTCGGGAATACGGGCTTGAGCACCGGCCCTCATCTGTGTTATCGCGTTAGAAAAAACGGCAAATACATTAATCCGCTGAAAATGACGATTCCCGCCGCCATGCCGGTTACAGATGAATACAGAGAAATGTTCAGCCGGATAGTGGAGGAATATTTGCCTTATTTCAATAGTCGGCTGCCCGAAAGACTCCTGGCCCGACTCGATTGACATTTACCTGCTGCAACGATATATTGCTGTTATGAGAAGGATATTCTCATGTATGCTTATGGTTGGCGTTTTTGGTCTTATGTTCGAAGCGGATTCGATCAGCGGAGATAATGCCAGATACCTCATATTGAACTTCGATTGCCATGGCGAGGCTGCAGGAAAATCGAGCGTCTTCGGCGATTCTCTCAGGTTGCATTTAAAGAAACAGGGCGGCTTTCTGGTATCCAGAGATCTGTTTGAAAAGCTATTAAAACAACAAGGCTTAAACGAATCAGATCTTAATTATACCGTTGAAGACCTCAGATCTTTACTGTCCCCACTGGGGGCTTCCAGTGCAGTTTACGGGCATATATTTTCGTCAGCGGAGCTGTTCACTGTGGAACTGAGGTATCTGGAATCCAGTGAGGCCGAACCGATACTATTCGATCCCATTGTTTGTGGCAATCTAAAAGATATCTATACTGTTATACCTGAAATGGCCCGACTTATTTTACTGCCGGATAAAATCGCGCCGCATGTAATCTCCATTAAGCCGGGGCATGGCGAGACGGGGGTCAGCCAGTACGTGGAGATGATAATTGAATTTTCCGAGCCGATGAATTCGGCAACCTTCTCGATATCCGGCACACCCGAGGGGATGTGGACGCAGTACGGGGATGTTCTTTATGATGAAGGATCGAATGTTTTCGTACTGAACCTGCACCTGTATCCGGACATCATGTATGAGTTTCATATCAATGGCAAGGATTCCAAAGGTTTTAAGGATCTTGCGGGAAATCCGTCGAAAGAGCACGTCTGGACCTTTTCCACGCGAAGATAGGTTTATAAAACAGGAGCCTGAATTGCTGAGCGATATTGCTATTGAAAGAAAATCGATCATCATGGCGATTACGGAGGAGGGAGGCGTCGGCCCCAGGATGTTCCAGCAAATCCTGATGCATGTAGGTCCGCCGGAAGATCTCTTAAGAGCCTCCCATTGCGATTTCGATGACATTCCCCGTCTCGGGGAAGAGGAAATCGACCGTCTGCTCCGGTCTCTGGAAAATATAGATATATTCACCGAAAGACTCTATGATTATACCGCCAACGATATCCACGTATCTTCATTTCTCGATGACGACTATCCTGAAATGCTGCGGACATTAGGCGATCCGCCGCCCTTGCTCTATTATATGGGTAATCTTGATGCCTGGTCGAATAAATACGTGGCGCTTGTCGGCACTACAAGAGCAACTCAGGCGGGGCTTCGGCTGACTGTCGATCTTGCAAGAGCTTTTATCAGACAGGGTGTAGGCATAGTATCCGGTCTGGCCGCGGGAATAGACAGCGCTGCGCATCTGGCCGCCTTAAAGGAGCAGGGGCCAAACATAGCCGTCCTGGGATGCGGCCTTCTGAATATATACCCGCCAGAAAATAAATCTTTGGCCGAACTAATAGCCAAATCCGGCCTTCTGATCTCCGAATACCAGCCGTTCAAAAAGGTAAGCAAATCCGGATTGGTTCTTAGAAATCGATTGATCTCGGCTTTCTCCAGCGCAGTGGTTGTCGTCCAGGTGGGCAAGGAGACGAAAGGGGAGCTGAAAACGGCCGCTTACGCCCTGAAACAGGCAAAGCCTCTTTTCTATTGCGACCCGGAAGAAGATTTAAGCTCTGAAGCAATAAAGGATTCCCCGGGGCTAATAATTAAAGATGTAGACTCGGTGGACGACATTGTGAAATATATGGTTTAAGCTGCTGTGAATCTCCCGACATTCGATAAGAGAGGCTTTAGCGATGCCTATCTGGGCGCCAGAGCGAAGGTGGACGATTTATGCCGGAGAATAGTGGGCAGCGGTATTACGACTGAGGGGGCGATGAAATCATTCGAGCGAATTGAATCTGAATATGCTGATGAGGAGCCCGAATATATAGATCTCTTCAAGATGATATATAGAAGCAGAATCGTTCGGCTGGTCAATCAAATCTCGTGCAGGGATTAGAATGAATCATAAATCAAGCACCGACAAATTTCTGCAAATAAAGGAGAAATGCCGGTCGGAGAAAAAGATCAAGGGCAGCAGGTTTATTGCCAGCGTTGCACCGGTCGAGACAGAGAAAGAGGCCCAGGCGTTTGTAGGGGAGATTAAGAAGGAGTTTCACGATGCCACCCACAACTGTTACGCCTGGAAAATAGGACTGGGGCGAAGACAAAAATATCGTTATAACGACGGCGGCGAACCATCCGGAACCGCCGGCCAGCCTCTACTCAAGTCTATCAACTCCACAAATACTTCGAACGTCTGTGTAGTGGTAGCCAGATATTTCGGCGGCACCAAGCTTGGCACGGGCGGGTTGATGCGGGCTTACGGAAGGATTGCATTCGAGCTTTTAAAATCATGCGAATCTGAAAAGAGATACTTAACCGATAAAATTACATTTTCGGTCGATTTCGATTTTGTCGATGTCGCTCATAGCGTTATAGATAAGTTCTCGGCGGAATTAAATGATTCGCACTACGACGAAAAAGTAACCTTTGAAGTGGAAGTTAGAGCATCGAAAATGTCCGCTTTCAGAGCTAAAATTATCGAAGCCACCAATGGCCAGGTCAAGATCAAATAAAATCGAATGTGTAGGCCTCGGGCTTTGCGCTCTGGATTACACCTTCGTTGTGGATCGTTATCCGCGTCTCGACGAAAAGATTGATACTACTTCTTTTTCGCGCCAGGGAGGCGGACCCGTGCCGACGGCTTTGTGTACGCTTTCGAAGTTCGGTGTTGCATGCACTTTTGTCGGTAAGTGCGGCAAGGATGGCGACGGTAAGTTACTTCGCGACGAACTGCGTCGGTTTGGAGTCAATAGCCGGTTTTTGATCCTGGACGCCGATTCCAGAACACCCCGGGCCTTCGTTATAGTGGAAAAGGAAAGCGGCAAAAGAACGGTGATACTCGATCGCACGGAGACATCGGCTCTTTCTCCCGATGAGTTGAATGCTGGTATCATTCGAAGAGCGAGATTCCTGCTTATCGATGGCCGCGAACCGGAAACGTCATTAACCGCGGCTGTGCTGGCGAGAAAAGCGGGCGGCGAGGTGATTCTGGATGCCGGTTCTCCGAGGAAAAATATCGGCGATATTCTGCCCTATGTTGACCACTTGGTTGCATCAAATCGATTTTCGCTCGATTTCACCCAGGAGGTCGATCCCGGAAAGGCTGCCTTGAAGCTGGCCCACATGGGCTTCAAGTCGGTTGTCATAACATCCGGGCACAAAGGCAGCATTGGCGCCACGTCCGACGGTGAGTTATTTCAGCAGGATGCTTTTGAGGTGGACGTTGTTGATACTACCGGCGCCGGCGATGTTTTCCACGGCGCTTATGTCTATGGTCTGGTTCGGGGATGGGAGCTTCCCCGGATAATGGAGTTCGCCTCGGCAGCGGCGGCATTGAAATGCACCCGGGTGGGCGGCCGCAGGGGGATACCGGAATTGGAAGAAGTAGAAGCTCTCATAAAAACAGCACATCTCGAACGCAAGGCCGTAGAATCGGAATGATTTTTAAGTCTTGGCAGCCAAGTCCCTCTGGTTTTGGTGATCCTGATCAACCGCCTGCCAGAATTTAAAACGCCACGTATTATAATTCTTAATTCTTATACTATATGTATTGTTGCCAGACTATGTTCAGCCCGGCATGCCTGAGATGACTAACTTAAACTGCTTAAATCGAGAGTGGCGAGGAACCAGATTACTAAGGCTACATCGATAGCAAGCCCAATCGCCAGGCCTTTCCATATTCGGTTTTTTTTATCGATGCTGAATACACGATCGACCCTGCTCGCCGCTATAACTACTGTATCGCCATTTATATTTAAGACCATCGCCTGAAGAACCGGCATTTTCTTTTCCGCGATCATCATCTTCAGTTCTTCCACGGAAATGGTGGTTTCACTTCCGGCAGCGATATCGGCAATATTCCTTATAAAAAACACTATCGGGTCAGTTTCTCCTATACGTCTGACTGTCAAATAATCATAATTGTAACCTATTAACTCGAAAATCCATTGTCCCCCTGCCAGATCAAGTATTGTGATGATATCGCCTGGCCCGGGGATTGTAGCCAGATCAGATGATTTTTCGCGAAATTCGCCAAAAATCGAATCGTATTCCTGATCGGTAATCCGGGTCGTCCGCACGTATTCCCCGCTTATCATACCCTTCGTATTCAGGATAACGGTAACTTCCTTTCCCGGTTTAATATGTTCAATTTCTGAGATGGCGTAATCCTTTTTTTCGGGTTTTTCCCGATCGGCACTTGCGCCGATGGCGATACCGATAACGGTGCAACCGCTCATCAAACATAAGAGCATGATGGCTGCAGCCAATATGAATGTTATTGCAATTACCTTATTTTGCGATGCCATGCGCATAGGTGCTTTCCGGTCCGCCAGATAATCGCCGAACCATTATTGCCAAATTCCTTTTCAATATGTAAACGAAATTTAGCCATTATTTCATCTCTTGTCAATCATGATTGCTCACCGTATTATATCCTTAAGGGAGATTATCTTGTCTGTCGACTTGGCACTTTTGAGATTCTTCAACAATACAATATGAAAAACCCAGGCGATTAATAAAGATTAATTCCGTCTTAATCTATTATCTGAATTGCGACCCAAAAGTAGCCAGGAAATAAAAATAGAATGTTATATCTAATGCAAGGCCAAGTACCAATCCAGCCATTTTCTTGTTCTTCTTGTTAACAGAGTAAATCTTTGCGATATCCATCCCCGGTATGGATACAATTCCGCTTTTCGTTTCTATTACAAAAACTGAGAGAGCCGGCATACCTCCATTTTCCACGACGGCTCTTATTGTATCGCTCGTAATAGCGGATCCGTCCTCTTTGATAATTTTTGTAAAATGTATATAGGCTATTTCAATATTCCTTTCCTCTTTAATGGCACCAACCAGAATATTCTGATAGTCCATTCCCCGAAATACATATTTCGTTTGCCTGTTTTTATAATCAAACACGGTAATAATCTCTCCGAATCGAGGAAAATCAGTCAGATGTTTAATCTGAATCCGGTGATCTTCATACGCTACACTATAATAATATTGATTCATCTGGCTTATTCCTTTTAGCTCACCTTCCGACGTGATGCTATCCTTTGAAACAATGATTACTTTCTCATCGGGGAATTCAGCTTCCCAATCCGAAACTTTGCGTTCGGATCTATTCGGGGTTGCCTTGTCCGCGGCTATCCCAATTCCAAGACCTATAGCGCTACAACCGCTTATGAAGCATAAGAGCATGATGGCTGCAGCCAAAATGCGGGTGATTACATTTACCTTATTTAGCGATGCCAGGAGCATAGGTGCTTTCCGGTCCGCCAAATAATCGCCGAACCATTATTTCCAGATTCCATTTCAATATGTAAGCGAAATTTAGCCATTATTTCATCTCTTGTCAATTATGATTCCCCGCCGTATTATATCCTTAAGGGAGGTTATCTTGTCTGTCGATCTGGCGCTTCTGAAATTCTTTAACAACACCATCGCCACGCTGGCGCTCGATTATTTCTTCACCTACCTCTGCAATTTCGATATCTGGCGCTGGCCGGTGGTTCTCCTCGCTATCGTGCTCCTTTGGAAGGGCGGGCGTAAGGGACGATGGATGGTGGCCCTGGCAGTGCTGGCGGCTTTGATAATAGACCCCACAATATATCGAGTCATAAAACCGTTGGTAGGGCGGATTCGGCCCTGCCATGACCCGTCGCTGGTCTGGGTACAGGTTGTCGACGGTTGCGGTGGGCGTTTCGGTTTTCCGTCATCGCATGCCGCCAACATGTTTGGTCTGGCCGTTGTGATCGGCGCCTTTTACAAAACAGCGCGCTACTATCTTTATCCAGTCGCCATTCTGGTTGCGATCGGGCGGGTCTATCAGGGAGTGCACTATCCATCGGATGTGATAGCGGGTGCAGTTTACGGAGCCGCGATCGGCCTGGCGGTGATCATCATTGCGAAAAAACTTGCGCCGGAGAAAATCGGAAAGTATCTTCACGCCCGAAAAATAAAGGCGGATTCTTAGCCGTGGCGGGGAAAACAATCAGGATTATCAAGGGAGACATCACCGAATCGATGGCCGATGCCATCGTCAACGCCGCTAACAATCATCTCTGGATGGGAGCAGGAGTGGCGGGAGCGATTAAGCGTAAGGGCGGTCAGGAAATAGAGGATGAGGCGGTGTCCAGAGGGCCGATTCCGGTGGGAGAGGCGGTTGCCACCACGGCCGGTTCGCTTCCAAATAAATTTGTCATCCACGCCGCCGTTATGGGGCAGGATCTGAAAACCGATGGAAACAAGATCTGGATGGCGACTTACAACTCGCTTCTCCGGGCCGACGAACTAAGTCTCGAATCGATTGATTTCCCGGCGTTAGGCACCGGCGTCGGAGGTTTTCCGCTCGATGAGGCCGCGGAGGTTATGATAAAGGCCGCCCGGGATTATTTGAAAGACTCAAATTTCATTAAAAGTGTCGGCTTCGTTCTTTTCGACGATGCCGCTTTCAACGCATATAGAACAGCGCTCGGCGCAGACAGCATGGAGGTTTGAAATGTCGGAGCAAAAATCAAAGCTGGCATTGTGGTTTCAGGCGGTTAGAGCTTTTTCGTTCACCGCTTCGGCGGTTCCCGTATTGGTTGGATCGTTTCTGGCCTGGCTGGAGATGGAAAGCGGTTTCAACTGGGGAATCTTTGTTATTGCCTTGTTGGCGGGTGTTATATATCACGCCGCCACGAACCTGATCTCGGATTATTTCGATTTTATCAAAGGCTTTGATACAAAAGAGATTTATGGATCATCAAAGATCCTGCCGTTCGGACTGATGAAGCCGAAGCAGATCCTGTGGGGCAGCATAATCCTATGGATAATTGGAATTGCTCTTGGGCTATGGCTGGTTTACCTGAGGGGAATTCCAATCCTGATTTTAGGTGTAGTCGGCTTCATTGGCGGGATATTTTATACCGCCGACCCGATCGGCACCAAATACCGCGGCCTGGGCGAGCCTTGGGTGTTCCTGATGATGGGGCCGTTAATGGTACTGGGAGGATATCTGGCTCAGGGGCTGCCATTCGGGTGGCATGTTATCTGGGTAAGTCTGCCGGTGGGATGTCTGGTAGCAGCCATTCTGCAGGCCAACGATTTCAGGGATATCGAGAATGATGCCCGCGTCGGATTCAAAACAGCGTCCATTATAGGCGGCAGAAAATTCGCCGCTTTTTTCTATCACAGCCTCGTTATCGGAGCCTATCTATCTGTATTGATTATGGTTGTTGCGAAAACTATCTCGCCGTGGTCGTTGATAGTCCTTCTAACCCTGCCACTTGCATTAAAGCTGATGAAAACTATCAATCCGAAAATTGAAAAAACCGATCCCTCGCTGGCACTGGTCGATGTTCAGACCGCACAGTTTCACTTTTTGTTCGGAGTCCTGCTGACCATATCGTTTGTACTGAACAAGTTCGTGGCATGATAGGATTTCCATGTTTCCGATGATAACAGGGGCGGTTTTTGCCGCCCTTTTCTGGCTGGTATTATTCGGTCTCGAATTCGTTGATTTCTGGTGGGGGATGACCGCCGCAGCAGGTCTTCTGGCTGCCTGGTCGATTGTATTTTCCGGCGATGATCGCAGGGCGCTGTTCGAATTCAAGAAAAGCCATATCTTCTGGGGTCTTTTATCAGCGGCGATATTGTATGCGGTATTCTGGACAGGCGGTTTTCTCTCCCGGTTGCTATTCGATTTCGCATCCGGCCAAATAGATTCAATCTACAGTAATAAAGTTCAAATGGACCACTGGAAGATAGGGCTGCTGTTATTTTTCTGGATCGGTCCGGCCGAGGAGATATTCTGGCGGGGAATGGTGCAGAGGGTTCTATCGAAAAGATACAACCCGGTTATTGGCTGGATTGTAGCAGCGCTAATATATGCCGTCGTTCATCTCTGGGCCGCCAATTTCATACTGTTTATGGCCGCCTTGATATGCGGTTTATTCTGGGGTTGGATCTATATGCGGTTCAGATCGATCTGGCCGGCCATAATCTCGCACGCCGTCTGGGATGTTACAATTTTTCTGATTTTGCCCCTGTGATACTCTCTTGGCAGTGTCGATAAGCATTGCTATCCCAGCTTAGCAAGCCAGTTGTTTATGACATTGACGTGTCCCTGTTCAAATTTGCTCAGGTATGTGTATATTTCCTTTGCCAGTGGGTCATCGACCTTTTCGACCTGAGATCGATAAAGATCGCGCGCTTCCTCCTCAAGCTCAATGGCCATTTCCAGAATTGACCGGATATCGGATGTGGCTTCTAAAGCATCCAGTCTCTTTTTGTGCTTTTCGGTCATTTCCTCCGGTATTTCCGGCAAACCATCTTTCCGCATGATGTCGTTATAGGAAATCCATTTCTCCGAACGGACCAGGCTATCATATTCGGCCTCGAGGGTCCAGTAATGATCCTTCTCTTCACCGGCCAGCTTGGTTAACATGTCGGCGATCTTTTGATCATCGATCTTTTCAGAGGCCCGTTTATAGAAAATGTAAGCCGCCAATTCGGCGCTAATACCTATTGAGAGGGTATCTAAAGACTGTTGAGTCGATTCTTTCATCCGTTGCTCCCTTGCGTTTTAGAAGTAGTTGGAACTTCCACCAGCAGAAAAAATAAATGGGCGCCACTGCTTTGTCAACTAAATGCGTCCCGTATAATATAATAATTAAAGAATTTAGCTTTATGTCAAGTAAGGACGATAAAATAAACCGTTTATGCAGGAAGTTATATTATGAGTTATATTCCTATGCGGGGAAAATCATAATTTCACCTCCGCGTCGGGCCACGGCGGCAACAATTTAGAGAGCACATATAAAATGGCAAGCGGCGCAATCAATAACAGGATTGTCATCAACAAGCCCTCAAGCCCCAGTAATTCTACTTTGTAAACCGTCAGGCCCCTGAGGCTCTTGGAGAATAGCTGTCCGCCGATCACTACATTCCATCGGGTGCTGAAAATACCTACCTGCACCAGTATAGCGGCCAGGAAATAGGCTATCCTGCGCATCTCATCCGGGACTCTGCCGAACCTTGCCCAGATCAGTGCTACCATAGGAATAACCCCCCCGAGAGTGATCTGGGAGATTATCAGGCTGATGAATAACCTGCTGGATATCATTTGCGACAATATATTGATAGATTCTTCCGATTCGTAAAGCCGCTGAATGAAATCCAGAAGCTCCAACGAAAAATCGACAATCATAGCATAGATTAGAAACTCCGCCAGCTTGTTGAGGCAGGACATATCCATCTGTTTCCAGCGAAACAAAGTAGTGATCATGTAAATCACGAGAATCAAGGCGATACCGGAGACGATTGCGGAAAAGAGGAAAACTATCGGCATCAGGACGCTGCTCCACCAGGGATTGGCCTTGATTGATCCGAAAATAAATCCCACATAACCGTGCAGCAGGAATGCCGAGGGGATACCTATAATAGTGATGAATTTGCCTATCTTCCTATCGAAAAGTAAGGATTCTTTTGACATGTCCATTGCACCCAACGAAAGTATCCGATAGAGATATTTCGCTATCCCCTTTTTTTGCCGCGACCAGGTTACTATATCTTTCCGGTAATCGAACCAGATCTCCAGCAGCAATACGACCATAAGATACCAGGCGTAAACGAACCCGAACATAGCCATCGCCGACGAGGTATGCGGTGTCAGAAACATTTCAAAAGAACGTTGCGGATGGCCGAGATGAGCCAGAAGCGGCAGGGGCGCTATAAACAGGAATGCCAATGCGGTTAAAAGGGATAACCTGTAAACCGGCTGCAGCGCTTTTACATTAAATACTCTTTCGAGCGAGGCAAGGATAAAAGCACCTGCAACCAGGCCTGTAAGATATGGATAGAGCACAATCAGAAGCCCCCAATGCAACTCGAATTCATTGGGGTATATGTAGCCTGTGATATCCTGAAGCCCGGTCATCAAGTTTGACGCAATTGCCTCCATCGGTTATCTCACCTCCCCGTCCGCTCCGGCATAATAGACTTTGGGGAGAGTATTCAGCGATGATTTGAGAACAACGATATCGTTAAAACGGAGAAATCGTCTTAAGGGACTGCTCTGTAATCCCACCTCCCCGAAAATGCGTGCCTGAGTCGGACAGGCCTCCACACAGACGGGGAGCAATCCCTTCACGATGCGGTGATAACAAAACGTGCATTTATCCGCCACTCTCTTCTGAGGATGAAGGAAGCGAGCGCCGTAAGGGCAGGCTTGAATACAGTACCGGCAACCGACACAATATTGCTCGTCGACTAAAACAACACCATCGCGGCTTGTAAAAGTGGCGCCGACCGGGCATACCTGAACACATGGCGGATTTGCGCAGTGATTACATAGCTTGGGGACGAAGAATGATCGCAGAATATCAATATCACCTTTGAATTCCGGGAAACCGTCTATACCGCCGCTCGGGCTATCCACATGGGCTTCTCTATCCGTAGAAATGATATATCTTTCCACCCAGGTGCGAAAGTAATGAGGTTCTTCGGGAACGTCGTTCTCCTTTTTGCAGGCAGCGACGCACTGGCCGCAACCTATACATTTATGGATGTCTATCCCCATCGCATAATTATGCTGCGTAGGGTCATACTTATCGAGCTCCTGGCCGAAAAGTAATTGACCGGCGCTGAACGGGAAGAAAAAGAATCCTGTTACCGGAAGTGCTTTTGAACAGCTTATTATGAACTCTCGTCTGCTTGACTGCGCAGGTTCTTTCCTGTTCATCTGGCCTCCGGATAATGCGGGAAGTGACAATCCCAGCACAAGTAACGTTTCCAGTGGGTATCAAGGTCTATCCGGGGAATCTCTCTGGGACTATCTGCTCGGCTGGCATGGCAGGCTCCGCAAGATTCTCTACTCACAGGCTTCTGAGCAAGCGCAAACCGCGGATGAACTAGATGATCCTCTGGAACAATGTGACATTTTGTGCAGGGCAATGAAACATGATGGGAGACTCTCTTTTTATTTGCAATTTCACGGTGGCAAGCGCTGCATTCCTCCGGCGTATGCGGCGGAACAGGATTATGCGGATTATGACATTTCATACACGCTTCGCCGGGATTATGAAGCATGGTGATAATCTGTGGAAACCCGGTGGGGCGGGACGGATTGTAACCGTGGCAGAGCGGGCAATTTTCACGCCCTCTCGGTGCGTCGGGTATGAATTCATCGGGAGAATCGATATGCTCCGCTGCCGGGCCATGACAGACTTCGCACGATACATCTCTGTGATGAGATTTTTCTTTGAGTTCAGAGATATCATCATGGCAATCCACGCACGCGCTACTACCGGCGTATTTTATTTCTTGAGAAGCTATCTCGCCGACCGCATCGGCTCTGTAATGGCCGTATTTTCCGAATGATTCGGGAATAAGCAATACGCGGGCCCATACAAAAGCGGCAATTACTATTGCAAAAAGTATAGCCAGGCTAATTATTTGTTGGGGGATTCTGGGTCTGTTCAAGAAATCGTCTCCGAGGGTATTCTGATAATAGTAAAAAAACCCTTTGCTATTTTACCCGAACTGTCTTTGAAAGTCAACAAAATTTTGAGGATCTTCACAATGAATGTATAAACTTCTGGTATTTGATTATAAATTTCTCTCTATAATAAACATGGGTCGGCGATTCAGTGTTTATTTCTTGAATGTAGCATTCGAAGATTATGGTATTAGTTCTTGCTCTTATTATTCCTGTAATTTTGAAGCTACTTAGTCCCTCCACCGGTCGGAAGTCATAACCCGGGCATCGCGCCGCCTCTCGGCCGGATCATTACATAATAATAATAAAAATGCTTGCGAGAAAAGCCCTTCTCTATTAACTAAACAGGCAAAAGGCTATTGAAATCCAGCGTGTCAAGCTGAAACCTGGCCTTAAGGGGAAAAGGATAAAACCGATGAAGGAAAAATCAACAATATCAAAGGTATTCAATAACTGGATGAGTTCGATCGGGGTATTCATAGCCTCGCTCACGGCGCTTTTGATAGTTTTTAACCTCGTCTTTAACTTCTTTTCCCGCATAGAAAACCCGTATATCGGTATATATGTTTATGTTATACTGCCGCCAATACTTGCTTTCGGGCTGATTTTAATCCCCATCGGCATGTATCGAAACTGGCGTCGGTGGCAGAAAACCGGGGAAATACCCTATAGGAAATGGCCCAATATTGACCTTAACAAGCGAGCTCACCGAACCGCCGCATTTATTTTTGTTCATGTTTCGATATTGGTTGCTTTGATCGCCGCCGTGATAACCTACCAGGCTTATCACTACACGGAGTCGGTGGAATTTTGCGGGAAGCTGTGCCATTCGGTCATGGCGCCGGAATATATTGCCTATCAAGGCTCTCCTCACGCAAGGGTGGCTTGCACAGCGTGCCATGTAGGGACCGGAGCGGGGTGGTATACCAAATCGAAGCTATCGGGAGCTTATCAAGTTTACGCGGTAACAGCCAACATTTATCCAAGGCCGATTCCGACGCCCATCGAGGACCTGCGCCCCGCTCAGGAGACCTGCGAGAAATGTCACTGGCCCGAGCAGTTCTTCGGCGCACAGCAGAAACAGCTTAACCATTATATTTATGATGTGGAGAATTCCCACTGGCCTATCAATTTGCTCATCAAAACCGGTGGCGGCGACCCCAAAACCGGACAGACCTCCGGGATTCACTGGCATATGAACATCGGAGTCAAGGTGGAATATATCGCTCGCGACGACGAACGTCAGGATATTCCCTGGGTTCGGATCATCGACCAGGAGACCAGCCGGATCACCATATACCAGGACGAAACGGATCCTTTAACACCGGAGGAAATTTCCGCTTCGACCCCGAGAGTGATGGATTGCATGGACTGCCACAACCGGCCAAGTCATATTTTTTACTCTCCGGATTATGCCATTGATAAGGAAATCCTGACCGGTCAGGTCAATCCGACAATTCCCGAAATCAAAAGGATCGCTGTGGAGGCGCTGTCCCGGGAATATTCGGGTGACGAAGAAGCCATAGCCGGCATCGCCAATTATATCACCGATTACTACCGGATCAATTACGCTGAATTCTATGGAGAAAATCGGGTGTCAATAGATGCAGCCATAGTATCGGCCCAGAGAGCCTTCTCCACAAATATTTTTCCGGAAATGAAAGCGAACTGGACTCATTATCTGGATAATATCGGGCACTTTTACGATAAGGGCTGTATGCGCTGTCATGAGGGCGATCACAAGAACGAGGACGGAATAACGATCACCCACGAGTGCAACGCCTGCCATAGTATCATGTCCCAGGGTAGTGACGAGACATTCGAGGTTTCGGTCTCCCCGGAAGGCCTCGAATTCAAGCATCCCGTGGATATTGACGAGGCCTGGCGAGAAATCGGCTGCTACGAATGTCACGACGGTACCCAGCCATAGTGATCGTTGTTATACCTTTTTATAACTTTTTCACCCATAAAATAGAGGATCAATCAGATGATTATGTTACGTGTCGTGCCGTTACTTTTTTTGGTGATATGTTTGATATCAAGCTGCGGTCCTGACTCAAAGGACGTCAGGATGTCAAAGAGCGCAGAATTATTACAAAAAGGCGATGATTTTTTCAGTGACCGAAAAACGGAAGAGGCATTGGAGATCTACGTGGAGGCGGCCGACGCCGCCCGCGATGAGAAAGACAACAGCAATCTTGTGGAGGCCTATTCTCAGGTGGCCCGATGCTATCTTTCCATAAAACGAAAGGAAGAGGGGCGTGAATGGCTTGCCCGGGCTGCAGAAGTGGCGACCGATCAAAAACCTGAAGGATGGTCACGCTATCTCGGAGTCAGAGGACGATATGAATGGCAGGATGCAGCGGCAGAGGCAAAGGCCGTTTCTCCGGAAGCTCCGAAAGCCGCCGGCACATTCAAGGAAATGTATCAATTCTGCATGGCCAATGATCTTTTCAACCGAGCGATTGATGCTGCCAACATGATGACCATAACAGGCGGAATGGAGGAGCGGATCGAGTGGGGGACCAGGGGAATCGAGGCCGCCGAGAAGGGAAACCTGGAGAGTTGGCTGGCGCCCTTATGGAATAACCTCGGATGGAACTACGATGACCTGGGGCGTTACGAGGAATCGCTGGAGGCATTGAAGAAAGCCCGCGAGTATCACTATAAAAAAGAAAACGAGCTGGCAAAACTCATCGCCGATTGGTCCGTTGGGCATGCCTATAGAATGGTTGGTCAATTAGATTCCGCTTCTTCGTGCATGAATGAGGTTTATGATTGGGCTGTGAAACGATATGATCAGGATTCGAAGCCTGAAAACGCCGAATGGGTGGGATTTTCACATCGCGAGCTGGGAGATATTGCCCTGGCGGAAGGGGATCGTAAGGCCGCGCTGGACCATCTCAAAAAAGCGAAGAAATATCTGATGGAAGCAGGGATGCCTAATTGGGATGCGAAGGGGTTTGAGGAGCTTAAGGATAAATTAGACAAGCTGGCCAAAGAGAAGTAATGCTATCTATATACAGGTTATCACATATCCAGATTCGATAACGTGATCTCTTAAAATATACAATTATAAAACGATAATGTTCCCCGGCCTGAAAAGGCGGGCGACTTTTATATCAAATCTTAAAGCAGCAGACTATCCTTATCGGAATCGCTTTTATCCTCGATCTCGCCGATTTCATCCTCTGGCAATACCCTCGGTTTAATCCCTTCAGCCTTGTTGAGGTCATCGATTTTACGAACCTGGCGGTCGAGCATCCTCTTGCGCGTACCGATCATCTCATCGAACGCCGACCGGGCGCTGTCTATTCTACTACCCACCATTTTCATCGAATCGATAAACCTTTCCCATTGTCTTGAGAAACCGCCCATCAATGCCTGTATCTCTCTTGACGATTGCTTGAGATTGAAATTGTCAATGGCCTGTCTTATCAACGCCAGCATAGCGTAAAGCGTGAGTGGGGAACATAAGATGACCTTTTGTCTTAATGCCTCATCGAGTATAGATGGATCTGACTCCTGTATAAAGGTATAGATCCGCTCATTGGGGATGAAAACCAGGACATAATCGACTGTATTTTCCTCGGGATTGATATAATCGCGGTTTGTTACCTCTTTGATGCGATCTTTTACGGAAGCCAGAAACAGTTTTTTGGCCTGCTCTTTATCGAAATCGCCGTCGGCATCGAGAAAATCTCGATATTTTTCATAGGGAAATTTGACATCCATATTGACTTTGAGATTGTTAGGCAGAAGAAAAGTGAAATCGGGTCTCGATTTGCCGCCCTCGACAGGTTTCTGTTTTACATAGTTAATATTTTCCTGCAACCCGACTGTGCGCAGAATATCTTCGGCCATCCGCTCTCCCCATTGACCCCTGACCTGCGTCGATGATAACGCCCTGTTTAATGACTCAGTCGTTTTTCGAAGATTCTCGCTCTGTTTTCCTATTTGCTCTATGGCGGAGGATACCTGGCCGTATTTTTCAGGAACGGTTTTATTGATCTCGGTCATCAGGCTCTGGACTTTCTCCATCCTTTCCTGCATATCCTTAGCGAGGTTGCCGAGAGACTGATCGATCAGTTTTTTCTTCGATTCCAGGTCGGCGGTGCCCTCGGATGTTTTGGATTCCAGAATCTCCTTTGAGACTTTTAAAATCTCTTCAATGGATTGCTTGGATAGATCGTATGAGGCGGCCTTGAAAACCTTCTCCATTTCTTCTTTGAAATGCAGAGCCTCGGCTCCAGCCTTTCTTTTAAGGAGGTGGCTGATGACAAGAACGACAGCCGCCCCGAAAATAACCCCCAGTATGAATATCATTATTAACGACAAAAGTACCCCCGACCTAATCTATTGAAAATTGACACCTATCAATTTATTATTGTCAGCGTTAAGAATCCTCGTAATGTATCAGATCCCGATAAGTTCATTGATTCTTTTCTGTATTTCATCTTTCGAGGCCGCGTTTACGTTTATAAAATAAGGTTTGCAGATATTGAACAGCTGTTCGTAGAATCGCCGTCGGTCATCGATCCTGTCGGATCCGCTAAGCAGGAGATGAGGATTGAAAAAAGGCTCGGATCTCAGTGCGCCCGATTGCGAAAGTCCCTCCTGGCAATATCGCACCGCCTCCTCAACCGATGCCTCCTTGACAACGGGGCTGATGGGATCGTTCTTAAAAAGCATTATCCATTTCAGATCAGTTCGCTTGGTATGCTTTTCAGGCCCTCCGATCCAGTAAGGATCGAGCATGGCCCTTGAAACGGGTGAAGCTTCATAACAGAAAGGCGATCCGCGATCGAGTCGGCAGTTATCGAGCTTCTGGCAGGGACCGTTTACACATTCATCACGGCTCGTGATAACGTTTTCGCACTTGGATTTATCAAACAGGGGCGCGAAATCGGGATATTCTTCCACGAAATTGGTCTGCATATAAAATTTTCGCTCGGGGACATCGGCAACGGCAGTATTATTAATTCTCACAAATACGACATCGTCCGTGACGATTTTACTTTTCGGATGGCGCAATAGATTGGCAAAGAAGGTGGCCTTGCCGGTGCCTCTGGGGGCGATCATAATAAAACCTTTACCATCGAAATCGAGAGCTAAGCCTCGCACCGAATATGTATTAGAGAGCCTCGAGGCGATATCATCCGCCATGCCGAGGGCCAGGGATCTCAATTGTCCATAGTATGCGGATTTGAAAAATACTGCCGTCCGCGACTCGCTGTTATAATAGGCCCGGGGCTCGCGCCCGGGAATCCAGCCTACGGCATAAATTACTCCATGCGGTTCCAGATCGGTCTCAAGTCGAGCCGGGTACCAGTTTTCAACCCAGAAATCATAGAGATGCGGGAGATTTGTCCTGAGTTGAATTATCACACCCTGAATGCTGGCATTCCATTCGTAGTATCCCTGGTGAGTCAAATGCGACTCCGCTTCTGCCACGAGAGCGTCGCGCATCTCCGGGCCAACGTGCGTCTCGGTCTCGACTGCCCCCTTTCTGACAGTGACGGTATTATTTAGCGATATGGCCTTTGCAACTCTGGACGGCTCCAGCTTCGATAAGGCGGAGGAGATACGATCCATGGCCTCTTCTATATTCTTCATGGAAGTCGCATACGACATGCGAATATACCCCTCGCTACCGAACGCCTCACCCGGAACCACCGCCACATGTGCATGCTTCAGGAGATAATAAGACATTCCATAGGAGTTGCGGATCTGCATTCCCTCGTATTCCTTTTTGAAATACGACGATATGTTCGGGAAGAGATAAAATGCGCCGCGCGGTTCGTAGCAGGATACACCGGGGATTCCCCGGAGTCTATCGATCATGTAGTTACGCCTGATCTGAAATTCGCTTCGCATACGGCTGATCTCATGCTGGGGTCCGGTAAGAGCTTCCAGGGCAGCCATCTGGGAAACCGATGAAGCATTGGAGGTGTTATGCGACTGTACCTTTGACATCGCAGAAATATAATCTCTGGGACCGGCGGCATACCCGATACGCCAACCGGTCATGGAATAAGCTTTGGATACGCCATTGATTATTACCGATTGCTCTTTGATCTTTTTGCCCAGCGATGCAAACGATACAAATTCAAAACCATCATAAACAAGCTTTTCGTAGATTTCGTCCGATACAACCAGAATCCCTTCTTCCGTAATAATCTCCGCCAGCTTCGAAAGCTCCTCCCTGCTGTAGCCGGTTCCGGTGGGATTACAGGGATTATTCAGTATCAGCACTTTGGTGGATGGTGAGATGGCTGCCGAAAGCTCATCGGGTGTAACGCGAAAACCGTTTTCCTCCCTGGTCTGGATCACAACGGGTGTGCCCCCAGCGAGATTCACCATCGGCGGATAACTTACCCAGTAGGGAGCCGGGATAATGACCTCGTCGCCGCTATCCAGAACCGCCATGCAGAGATTGTACATACAGTTTTTCGCACCGGTCGATACGATAATCTCATCGGTCCCGTATTCGAGCCCGTTTTCCTCTTTCAGCTTTTTCGCAATAGCTTCCCGAAGAGGCAATATGCCGTCGTTGGCGGTGTATTTGGTGAAGTTGTCGTCGATAGCCTTTTTGCCTGCTGATTTTATGTTATCGGGCGTCGGAAAATCAGGCTCTCCCACCGAAAGATTGATAACATCGATACCCTCGGCCCTCATGGCGCTGGCTTTGGCCGATATTTTAAGTGTGGGCGAAAAGCCTATTTTTTGGATTCTATCAGAAAGCATGGCCAGTCCTTAATGTGATTGATCTTATCTGACGGGGGACAGAACCTAAGATTGCCCGCCACCCTTGCCCGGCTTCTCTTTTTTGCCTTCAGCAGCTGGGAAATTCTTCAGGAGTTTCTTCAGATCCACCCCCGATAAGGACTCTATGACCACCGGCAACTGCGCCAGAATATCGGCCACCTGTTTGGTGACCCTCGATGCCCCACCGCCACTACCGCCGTCCACAATGACGATCTTGTCGACCTTGGAAAGCGGTTCGGAGACGGCCCTCGCCAGTTCGGGCATAATCGATCTCAGCCTTTCGTAGACGGCGGCTTGGTTGTAGTCAGCTTAAGATTCAGCCTTCTTTTTCATGGTCTCCGCTTCGGCTTGTCCTTCGAGCCTCAATGCTTCGTCCTTCGCTCTGGCTTCAGCCTCGGTCTTGAAGGCTTGTGCTTCAGCGTCGGATCTCATCTGATATTTGCGGGCATCGGCCTGTTTTTTTACCGTGGATTCAAGTTCCTTCTCTTTACGAAGAATCTCTTTTTCTTCAAGCTTGATGGCCTGCTCCTTCTCGACCAACCGGACCTGGTATTCCTCTCTTTTGAGTTGCTGGTTCATCTTCTGACGTTCCAGTTCGTAGGCCAGATCGGCGTTGGCCTTCTTCTGATTGACCATAGCCTGGTACTCGGCCCGCTTGAGTTCGTAATCGCGGTTGGCCTCGGCGATTTCCATCTCGGCCTTGAACTTGGCTATATCCGCCTCCTTGCGGGCGCCGGCGGCTCTAACTGTAGCGTCCCTCTCGGCCTCGGCTTCGGCCACCGCCGCCTCACCCCGGGCCTCGGCGATTTTCGGTTTTCCCAGAGCTTCTATGTAGCCTGATGTATCGGAAAGATCCTTTAGTGAGAAAGAGAGAACCTTTAGGCCCATTCGGTTGAAATCATCGGATGCCGCTTTCTTGACTTTGTCATCGAACGCCTCTCGCTGCTGGAATACCTCCTCCACCGTCATGGTGCCCAAGGCAGCCCTCACATGGCCCTCGAGGATCTTGCCGGCTATATCCCTGATTCCCTGATCGCCTTTACCCAGAAACTGCTCCGCCGCCATCCGAATCGAATACTCGTCGCCGCCGATTTTTATCTGTGCCTGCCCCTGAGCATTGACCTGAATGCCGCGGGAGGTAATCGCCTCGGTGCATACCAGATCAAGCGTGTGAACCCCCAGAGGAAGTACCTGTGCCGATTCGAGAAACGGGATAATCAGCGTACCGCCGCCGATATGCATCCGATAGCCTATTTTTCGCACGGTGCCGTCGGGATCGGTAACGGTTCTTTTTCGTCCACCGGAAATAATGAGAACCTCATTCGGTCCCACCTTGCGATATTGTTTCGCCAGAAGAATTAAAATAAAGGCGACAACAACAACTATGACACCGATCAATATCAAAAGCGACACTGTATCCATATCATTCTCCTTCTACCAGCCTTATATACAGAAGAGGCTATTATGACAAAACAGGATCTTCTTCATACACCACCCTACTCCTCGCCGAGATTCGACGCTCGGATTGCGAAATCAAGATATATATTGGGAAAAAGAATGGCAATATAATTATGGCCGTATTTGCGGAGATCACCTGCTATGTTGAAAATCATCGCTGTCATTACTAATTCCAAATTCATATATTATCGCCCATGGAAAATAGCGGGTATCTTGACAATCTCAATGAATGGCAGCGGCAGGCGGTGGAGCAGGTTGACGGGCCTCTCTTAGTGCTTGCCGGCGCGGGTTCGGGCAAGACCCGGGTAATAACCCACAGGATTGCTCATATCATTGCCACCGGTGCGGCACAGCCGGACCAGATTCTGGCGGTTACGTTTACCAACAAAGCGGCCGGAGAGATGAAAAGCCGCGTCATAGACCTGCTCGGCTCTCAGGGTCGCTGGGTTTGGCTTTCCACCTTCCATTCGCTCTGCGCCCGGATCCTGAGGCAGCATTCCGAAGCGCTCGGGTTTAAGAGAAGCTACTCCATTTACGACGAGGCCGAATCGCTGGCGCTGATCAAAATGATCTATAAAAGTAAAGGGATTCCGGATTCACAACCTTCGGCAGGGATCGCCCGTAACCGCATATCCCGCGCCAAGGATAGAATGACTACCCCTGAAGCTTATGCCGAGAAAGCCTCGGATTTTCTCGAGGTCAACGTTTCGACAGTTTACACCGAATACCAGAAACGGCTTGATAAGAGCCAGGCTATGGATTTCGATGATCTCTTGATGAAAACGGTGCAGCTTTTTGAAGAAAACTCTCAAATTCTAAAAATCTATCATGATCGCTTCAAGTATATACTCATTGACGAGTACCAGGATACGAACCATGCCCAATATCGGTTGGTCAACCTCCTGGCGGATAGTCATCACAACCTCTGCGTGGTGGGTGATGATGATCAGTCTATTTACGGCTGGCGGGGCGCCGATATCAACAACATCCTCGATTTTGAAACGGACTATCCCGATTGCAAAGTCATAAAGCTGGAGCAGAATTACCGTTCGACCCAGATTATCCTCGATTCCGCCGGCGATGTCGTCTCTAAAATAGAGGGACGTCAGCCGAAAAAGCTGTTCACCGAGATGATCGGCGGCGATAAGGTTTCGCTTCTTTTATGCGGCGATGAGACCGACGAGGCGGAGGCGATTGCCGAAAAGGTAAAGCTGGGATTAACATTCGATAAATCGGCATCGGATTTCGCCGTGTTATACCGCACCAACGCCCAGTCGCGCGCCATAGAGGATTCGTTGAGATACAAGGGTCTGCCGTACACGATAGTCGGCGGGACGAAGTTCTACGAACGGGCGGAGGTCAAGGATATTCTGGCTTACCTGCGACTTCTGGTGAATCCCGATGACAACCTGGCGCTTCTGCGAATTATCAACGTTCCCAAAAGAGGAATCGGGAAAACCAGCGTCGCCAAGCTGGAGCGGCTGGCTTCGGAAAAGGGGCAATCCCTGATGTCGATTGTCCAATCGTCTATCAGCGATGCTGGCATAAAGGGCAAAGCGAAGGCCGAACTGGAGAAATTTGCGTTCATATTAAGTGAGCTATCGTCGAAAGTGGACGAATTGTTGCCGCAAGATGTAGCCGCTCGCCTGATAGAGGATATCAAGTACCTGGAGACGCTCCTGGAGGAGGGGACGCCGGAGGCCGAGGTTCGCGCCGACAACGTCAAGGAGCTGGTGGCCGGAATTCAGGAATACGCCGACAGGGAGGAGACACCGTCGCTGGCAGGTTTTCTGGAGGAGGTCGCCCTGATTAGCGATATAGATACCTGGGATGATTCGACGCCATCGGTAACCCTGATGACGATGCACTCCGCCAAGGGGCTCGAATTCGATACCGTGTTTATGGCCGGCATGGAGGACGGCCTTTTTCCTCTCAGGCGGGGACTGGATCAACCGGAGGATCTCGACGAGGAAAGACGCTTATGTTATGTGGGTATGACACGCGCCAAGAAAAAGCTCTGCCTTTCCATGGCCGGGTTCAGACGCCGCTGGGGCGATTACACCGGCGGGCCATCGATGTTTCTGAAGGATATCCCAGAAGAGCTTATTGAGGTGGAGAGATTCAACTACTGGAGCGACATCTATAAGGGCGAAACTGCAAGATCCAAGCGACGGCCGGTTAAAAAAGTCAGGCCCGAAAAAACGTTGGGTTTTGATGATTATGACACCGAAGATCTTCTGCCTATGGGCACGACCGTAATGCACGATAAATTCGGGCGCGGCGTTGTAGTGGAGCACGAGGGCAGCGGCGAGAGCCTGATTGTCACCATAAGATTCGAAGCTGTGGGCAATAAAAAGTTGATGGTCAAATATGCCAGCCTGGAGATAATAGAGAGATAAAATTATTTTAAAAGCAGGCAGCTCTTGCTTTGAACATACTCCCCCGCCTGAATCCTGTAAAAATACACACCCGATGATACATCCTCTGCATCCCATACGACCGAATGCGAACCCGCCGGTTGCCAGCCGTCAATAAGCGTTTCAACCTTGCGGCCGAGGATATCGAAAATCTCCAGCCGAACATCCCCTGCCAACGGCAAATCGTAGCGGATTGTGGTGGAGGCGTTGAAGGGATTGGGATGGTTCTGGAGTAGTGAGAATTGATCGGGCATCCGTAAACTCTCCTCCTCAACTCCGGTCTCTCCATAACGGAGGATCATTAGAGAATGATAATCCGCTACGTATACCAGATCACCGGAGATGAAAACCTTCTGAGCCATACCGGGGGTATTGTAGCTTGCGGCCAGCGTTGGGTCACTTGGATTAGAAACGTCTATTATCTGGACGCCGGTGGAATCATCCGCAACATACGCATAATTCCCGGTGACGAAGACGCCGCGAGCCCAATAGTCAGTGTCATACCAGCCGATAAGTTGCGGATCGGTAGGATTTCCCACGTAATATATCTTAAGACCGTCAAAAACGCCGTCGGCTATATAGGCAAAATCGCCGGAGACGAAAATATCATAGCTATGGCTGTTCCAATCGACCGCCTGCCCGACAATAATGGGATCTGTCGGATCGGACACATCCGCTATCTTCAGCCCGCGAGACGGTACGGCAAGGTAAGCATAATTGCCCTGGACATGAACATCCTGCACACCCCCCAGACTGTCGATCCAGCCCAAAAGCTCCGGATCACCTGCATTAGTGACGTCAAGGATATCAAGCCTATTGTATCCGGTCACATAGGCATAATCCCCTGATACGAAAACGCCGCCACAATAGTTGGTCATATCGTGGTATCCAACATATTGGGGATCTGCAGGATCGCTGATATCGACTATCTCAAGATCTCCAGTGCTCAAATATGCGTAATCTCCGCTTACAAAGATCTTGCTCACATATCCGTCAGTATTGCATTCATATCTTGCGACAATATTCGGGGAGTACGGACTCGAAATGTCGATAATATACAGCCCGGCCGTATACCCAGCTACAAAGGCATAGCCTTCAGATACATAGACATCCTGGACGATCCCCAGGGTAGCGTAACTTCCGGTGATATTTGGACTCGTTGGATCCGTGACATCAATCGATTTAAAGCTCCGGTAATCACCGGTATAAGCGTAGCCGTCGGAGACATAGAGGCTGTAAACCTGTCCAATAGTATCAAGACTGCCCACCAATTGCGGGTTTTCGGGATCGGAAATATCGAGGATCCCGAGATATGACGGATATGATGGATTTCCTATGTAAGCGTAATTTTCATCGACGAATAATCTGTTTGCACCTCTGGAGGAATTGTATTCTCCAATCAGGGTGGGCTCAAGAGGGTCAGCTATACTTAAAATCTGAAGGCCAGTGGAATCATTCATGATAAAGGCATAATTGCCGACTATTTTCATTCCCCGGGTCCACCCTGGCGGCTGAAATCGTGCCACATACTCTGTATTAAACACATCTGAAATGTCTATAACCTGGAGACCGGAATCTGTCTCTGCTACATAAGCATAATCCCCTGAGACTTCAACGTTAATTGGGCGTCCCAGGGGAATAATACTGCTTATTAGATCGGGATTCGTGGGGTCGCTGATATCAAGTATCATAGTCGTAATCCAAGCATTCACAACAAAGGCATAATCTCCCACGACGTAAACAGAAGAAAAAGAAAAGCCCACAGATTCGTATGAACCGATATGAATCGGATGATATGGGTCATTTATATCGAATATTTCAAGGCTGGGTTTATCTGTAGCGATAAAAGCTATATGATCCTGGATATAGATATCGAAGGCCGTTCTGTCCATCGAATAGCCGCCAGCCAGATCCGGCCGGGTGGGATCGGTGATATCCATCACACTCATAAAGCCCTCGCCGGCGCAAAATGCATAATTATCGATAACCTGTATCGCTCTTACGTCTGAAAGGTAGAGTGTAGAGCTGACATATTCCACCTCCTGCGCCCAAAGCGAGGCTGACAGCAACAAGAAGCAAATAAGTATGATTATAGACCTTTTCATGGCATCCCCTTCAAGATTGCCAGGTGCGAGTATTGCTGATCTCTAAATCCATGTTCAAGATAATGAAGTGCGCCTGTTCTGTCAAGGATTATAACGAAAAAGCCCCGGCGTGCGGGGCTTTCGATATCGAGCATAAAATGCGGCTGGAGAAAACTGCTATTTCTTTTTCTCCTCCCCTTTTCCCTTCTCGCCTTTTCCTTTTTCGCCTTTTCCCTTCTCGGCCTGTCTTTCCTCGGCTTTCTTTTCGGAGATAACCTCCGGCTCGCCCTCCTCACCCTCGGCGGCAGGAGCTTCTTCGCCCTCGGCAAGCTCGGCTTCCTCGCCCTCAGCGACGACAACCTCTTCCTTGATAACCGTCGGCGGAACAATGGAGGCTACGGTGCGCTCGGGATTGTCTAAAATCTCTACGTTCTCAATCTGGAAATCCTTGATATGGATCGAATCATGAATCTTCATCTCTGAGACATCGAAAGTGATCTTATCCGGTATATCAGTCGGCAGGCAGGAGATTTCCACATGCCGAATAACCCATGAAATGATGCCGCCGAAATCCTTAACGCCGATCGGGATTCCCTCCAGAACGATCGGCACCTCGACTTTGATTTTCTCCGTCATGGAGATATGCATAAAATCGATATGCAGGAGTTGGCCGTCAACGGGATCTCTCTGCACGTCCTTGATAAGCGCCTTCTTTTTGGCGGCAGCCCCGTCGATATTCAGATTTATCAGGAGGTTTTCACCCGAAGTCCCCCTCATAGCGTTGTGAAAATCCTCATATACCAATTCGATTACGACCGACTCCTCGCCTTTGCCGTAAACTACACATGGAATTTTTCCGGCAGCCCTCAACTTCCTGGCCACACCCTTGCCGGCGTCTTTCCGGGTGCGGGCCTCAAGTGTTATTTCTTTCATCTGTTACTCCCTGAAGATTACTTATTTTCTCTTTAATTACACATGCCCCGAATGGGAATATTCTATCCTGTTGTAACCATAATCCGCGGCATATCAAACGAACAAACTCGAGAGCGATTTTTCCTCGTGAATCCGCAATATCGACTTGCTGAAGACCTCTGATACGGAGAGAATTTCCAGTTTGGGGAATCTATTCTCCAGCGGGATGTCAATAGTATCCGAAACGTAAAGCTTTTCTATGGCAGATTTTTCGATTCTCTCCCGGGCCTTGCCGGATAGCACGCCGTGTGTGCAGGCAGCCACCACACGCTTGGCCCCCTTTTGCTTGATGGCATCCGCGGCCCCGGTGAGGGTGCCGGCGGTATCGACGAGGTCATCGCGAATGATGACATCCCGGCCATCGACTTCGCCGATAACGTTCATGACCTTCGCCTGGTTTATATCCGGCCTTCTCTTGTCAACGATAGCCAGACTGAAATCGAGCGCTTTGGCGAAAGCCCGAACCAGCTTAACAGAGCCGACATCGGGCGAGACCGCCACGCCGTCTTTGAAATCGAGTTTCTTCAAGTGTTTGTTAAAAACCTTGGATGAGTAAAGGTGGTCCGAGGGGCAATCGAAAAATCCCTGTATCTGTGAGGCGTGCAGATCCATAAGGAGCACCCGGTCGACCCCCGCCTTGGTGATGAGGTTGGCCACCAGCTTGGCCGATATGGCAACGCGCGGCTGATCCTTGCGATCCTGACGGGCGTAACCGTAATAGGGTATGGCAGCCGTTATCCTGTTGGCAGACGCTCTCCGGCAGGCGTCTATCATTATGAAAAGCTCCATCAGGTTGGAAGCCGGGGCGTTGGTGGACTGGATGATGAATACATCCGTTCCCCGGATATTTTCGTCGATCTGGAAGAAAATCTCGCCGTCGGAGAATCTCTTCAGAGTACATTTCGAAACAGGCTTGCCGAGGTCTTTTGCTATTTTTTCCGCCAGAGGCCTGTTGGCGCTCCCCGAGAAAAGTCTGAAATCATTGAGCATCGCTCATCCTCGCTGAATTGTCATTATTTCACACCAAAATTTTAGCCATCGTCTGCACAGAAATCACAGCTGGGGCGCCAGGATTCGAACCTGGGAATGCCAGCTCCAAAAGCTGGTGACTTACCGCTTGTCGACGCCCCAGGATGTTTTTCGAACTTAGAAAAATACCTTAAATCATGCGAATGTCAAGATGCGATTATTAGCCAGGTGGGCTCGATTTCCAGAACGGTCATGGCTTTATATTCTGCCTGGATATTGGATCGTCTGCCGAAGGCAATCGGTCGAGTTCCCGCCGCCGTTCATATAGTGACAGCCGATTGCCGGATGGCAGGGTTACTTGCTTAAGAACATACCTCGTATGGAATTCGGGGATATTGTAAATCTCCTTATCGCCGGGGGTTGCCGGTTCTGCCGATCCAAGGCTGGAGCAGAAGTGTATGTAATCAGGTTTCCGGGAGAGAACATACTGACCGTCCGCCTTTTCATGCCCTGCCCAGCCGGAACCCATATTCGGCATCTCGCGATGAGCAATGTGCAGATCTGTTAAGCCGAGCATATCAATGATCCTGAGTCGGCTGTAGTAAGAGACGCTCCCGGCCGTATTCGTGGCAATCACGGCATCAGCAGGAACATTTTCTGAAAGCCAATGACCGACTTCTTTACCATATTCGGCGGTTCTGTTATCCTCAATGTGAGGAGTAATATGTGGAGAATTGAGTTGGATAATGCCGTATACGATGGTTCCCAGGACCATAAGAGTCACTATTCGTTTGTTATCTATGAGCATTATCGTCATGGCGAATAGAATACAGAATATCGGCATTATCGGCGTAAAAAATCTAAATGCCGGCATACTATCTCCTCCCACCGAAATAATATAGATGCTGTAAACGGTGGCCACTAATGGAAGGATGGTCAGCTTTCCATATTTCTTAAACCAGGCTGATATTCCAATTGGATCGATCATCGGCAACAAAATCATCAGCGACGGAATTCCGAACCTGGCCAGATATCTTAGCCCTCTTATGACCTGGTCGATGTTCCAGCCAACCTTGGCATAGAAAGTATTCGGTAACAGGAAACTATAATAGTAATACCGCCACCAGAAGTAGGGCAGATATATTATAAGAAAAAATACGACCAAATATGCGACGGGATAATTTCCCTTTTTGATGCTTCTATAAGATTGATACAAAATCAGAATCCCCGTTATCAGAAGTCCTTCGGGTCTTGCAAGAGACATAATGCCGCACAATACTCCCAGGATAGAGAACTTTCTATAATCATCTGAATCCGTTATGGATATATAATACAATAAAGAAAGTGAGATCAGAAATGTAAACAGCGCAACCTCCATGCCGCTTACGCCCCACGCCAGAAAAATGCCGGTGCTGCCAAGCAATAGCGTCGCTATGGCAGAAACTCCGGAATCGATAGATTTTGCTAACCTGTGGGCGTTGGCGAGCAATATGATATTGCCAACGGCGAAAGCCAGTCCCAGGGCCTTGGAGAATATCACTATATCGGCGTCGAACCATCTGCCGAGCGCCATAAGGATCATCCATAGGAACGACGTATAACCCTCGACCCTTTCCCCCACATTAAAAACGGGGCCGTCTCCGGCGACGATATTCTCCGCATAGCGAAAAGCGATGAAGGCATCGTCGAGCATCCACGGCTGAATGTAGAGGCTGTAGACGCCCAGGGCCGCGACTGAGAACAAGATGGCCAGCGGGGTGAGATATCTACTGCCAAAAAGCATGTGCGAGAAATATAATTGATTGTCCCGGTATTATCAAGGAGCCATTTAAGCCGTATACTGTTGCCGGAATTCGGATAGATAATCAATGCTATCACATATCCCTATATAAAGGCATCGTTCTTTTCCCTTGAAAATCAGATGATTATCGGTATTTTGATTGTCCGTATGGGGTCAACTGATCCGGACGGTATCGAGAAAGGAAACGACAATGCTTCTAGGCGCTCACATGTCAATCGCAGGCGGTACTTTCAACGCCTTTTTGCATGGCGACAAGTACGGCTGCACCACCATACAGATTTTCACCAAATCGTCCAACCAATGGAAAGCCAAGGAACTCACCGATGAAGAGTTGGAGAAGTTTCACGCGGAACAGAAAAGGACCGGCATTAATCCCGTGGTCGCCCACGATTCATATCTGATAAACTTGTGCTCGCCCGATAATGCCCTCCTTAAAAAGTCCCGGGAAGCTTTTCTGATAGAAATGGAACGATGTGAAAGATTGAAAATCCCACACCTGGTTACTCATCCGGGAAGCCATATAGATAAAGGGGAGGATTGGGGCATCAAAAGAATCGCCGAATCGATCGGCTGGCTGCATGAGCGAACCGAGGGATTCAAGGTCAGCATAACTCTCGAGACCACCGCCGGACAGGGATCTAACCTGGGCCATAAATTCGAGCAGATAGCCTCTATGATAGAGCAATCGTCTCAGCCGGAAAGGCTGGCGGTTTGCCTCGATACCTGCCATATATTCGCCGCCGGCTACGATATCACAACCAGGGAGGCCTACGAGAAAACGATTTCGGAGTTCGACCGTATAATCGGATTGGAGAGGCTGGCGGTGATCCACTTCAATGACTCCAAAAAAGGATTCGGCTCCCGGGTGGATCGCCACGAGCATATCGGCGAAGGCGAGATCGGCAAAGAAGCGTTCGCATTCTTCATGCAGGACAAGAGATTTGAGAAGATCCCAAAACTCCTTGAGACTCCGAAAGGAACCGATGGCGATATGGATAATGTGAACCTGGCGTTGTTGAGAAAGCTGGCCAGAGTATGAGATTAGTATTTGTGCTGATATCGGTTCTTCTGTTTTCTGCAAACAGCAATTTCGCAGAGGTACTGCGGATCGATGTAAAAGGGGAAATACAGGGTCACCCGGCCATCACTGTGTTTGACGCGGAAATTCTTGTGCCGCTGGAAGATAGCCGTGAGATCTTCACCGGGCCCTATACTCTCAAGCTATCCCCGATTGCTGATTCGGCTGGGAGATACAACCTGACGGTCGAGCTCTCTGGATTGGGGCCGGATTTCAAATATTTTCAATATCCCATGATGCTAACTGTCGGCGAGAAAATGATTATTCCAATGGTTCCTGTCAAGAATGACGCATCAATAAACTATGCTTTTGTCATTCTGGATGACACCAGCTCCGTGCGGAAATCCAATTATCCGTTTAATGATGCCGACAGCTGGGATCTGTCAGTATCGATTCACTATCTGACGCGGTGGGTGCATGGCTCTCTGGCGGATTTTATGTGGAATATCAAAATGAGTTATCTTGAGAATATCTATAATCGATACCGCCACAGCTTCAAGCTATCGATGTCCGAGAAGATAGAGTTTTTCTTTCACCCGGAACCGACGGATGATGTTTTTATTGATCCGGATCTGCATTACACTATTCTCCCCAACTCCAGAAGAATCGATCTGATATATGGTCACAATATTGATGTTGTAACTCCTGCACCGGCGGCGGAGCTTGTGATATATCGTCTGTGGGGTTATGGCCCACGGTGGATGGTGACCGGCCTGGCTCACTACTATGAGGGTGGTAAACTGGAACTGAGAAAATTCGCCCATCAACTTGACCCGGCTGAAATCCTCGCTAACTTTTCTCGCTACACCTGGGTGAACAGCGATACGGGATCAATTTTCTGCGGAGGATTCGTCAACTGGCTTTTCGAAACGCGCAGCTTTGCAAAGTTTAAGAATCTCTACAGGCAGTCATCGCCTCTGAATTTCGAAAGAAAATTTCAGGAAATCTACGGGACCGGTCTGTTAAACGCAATTGAACAATATTTTGATTATATCAAAGATTATAGACCTCGTAGCGGAGAACTGGGATATTTTGCATCTACCTACTTCGGCCAGAATAGATTCGAAAAGGCAGGAGAGTATTATGCAGAACTGGCTGCTCTCAACAAGGACGATAAGTCCGATAATCTGAACTATCTGGCTGCCTGCCAGTACTGGCTGGGAGATTATGAGGCCGCGCACAAAACTTACAGTGAGCTGGTTGAATTATCAGGACGAAGCCCGCGGTTTACAGCTCTCAAGGGCGATACGGAGATGGCGCTTGGAAATTTTGAAACCGCAATCGAATTATACGAGGAAGCGTTTGGCGAGGGCGAATACGGGATCTCCGGTCTGAAGCTGATAACCATTCTGATTGACAAGGGTGATCTCGATTCGGCCAGAACCATATTCGATAAACTGAAGGGCGATGTTCTTCGATCGCTCGATTATTCCATCGAATCGGCGAGATTGAAAATCATGTCGGGGGAGGCTGATGTTGATTCTCTGCTTGAGCAAACTGCGGTTCTCGCTCTCGATCTCGCCAGGCAGGCATCCCATGATCCATTGAACTATCTGACGGCTGGTAGAGCTTTCACATTACTTGGTGAGTTTGACAGGGCCGAAGAGAACCTCGATATCGCCTATTTTTTGGAGATACGGTCATACCTTCAGACTTTGATACTTCTGCAACAGGGCCGGACAGCGGACCTTCAGGGCAAAAGAGACGAGGCGAAAAATTATTATGAGCATGCCGCGAGTAACAGGGGCGGGGCATATTTGAAAATGCTTGCGGAAAAATACATTAAATCAAAATACGAGCTCGGGATGTAACATTTGATCTTTCCCGAAGGACTTGGGGCAAAGGGAATTTGTTAGTATGAGCTTTTTGAATTCAGCATTTTTGTTGGCGCTGGCGGCGGTCTCGATCCCGCTTATAATCCACTTTCTCTCAAAAAGACGCATTAAGACTATCGAATTTTCGTCTCTGAAGTTTCTGGAGCAGATGCAGAAAAGCAGAATGCGATGGCTCAAGATCAAGGAGCTCCTGCTTTTGATCATAAGGATGATAATTATAGCGTTGATTGTGATGGCTTTCGCCCGTCCGACATTGCGAGGGTTCATCGGCTCATCCGGCGCTGCATCGTCAGTGGTCATAATTCTCGACAGGTCCGCATCTATGGAAGCCGATGGTGAAACGGGCAGCATATTCGACGAAGCGAAGAGGATGGCAGGGAGGCTCGTAGATATACTCGAACCCGCGGATGTTGTTACCGTCATTTCTTATCCGGAGGGCGGATCGCCTGTTGCCTTTGGGCAGTTTAATCCGGGTGATAATTTGAAAAGACGTTTGAAGGACATCGAACCGGGATATCAAACCGGCAATATTGGGGAAGCGCTTCAATCCGCTCTGGAAATCCTTCAAGAGAGTCCTGATTTGAATCGTGAGATCTATATATTCTCCGACCACCAGAGAGGAAATTGGGACAATCTGCCGGCTGATATATTGCGGGGAGACCCATGGAATGGAATCCATATTTTCAGCATCTCTCCCCGGCCGACGGCTGCAGATAATGTTGGAATCACCGATATTCTGTATCCTCCTCAGATTCTTATCCCGGGAGAAAACTTTGATCTGGAAGCGGAGCTTGTCAACTATGGTAAAGGGACCCTCCAGAATCTGCTGGTAGGCGTGGTGGTCGATGGCGAACGGAGGGCACAGTCAATCGTTTCTCTTCTACCCAACCACCCATTGAGGGTCGGCGTTAAGTTCAAGCTCGACTCACCGGGGGACCACGGCGGTTATGTAGAGATCGATTATGATCGCTATGGTCTGGACAACAGGCGATATTTCAGCCTCTACGTCCCTGAAAAGATTCGTCTGCTAACGGTCGGCCAAACCGAAAACAGCCTGAGATTGCTCAGTCTCGTGCTCGACAGAGAGGAAACCGGGCAGATCGACTACAGGGGGATTGGGGCGACCGATCTTCTCCGGCAGAATCTGGGAGCGTATGACGTTATATTGCTTTACGATCTGGCAAATCTCGATCCCGCTCGAGAAGCAGCTATTGATAGATTCCTCTCCGGGGGAGGAGGTTTGCTCGTTTCATTAGGCAAATCATCCAGCACGGCCTACTGGAAAAGTTTTCTTAAGGAAAAGGCCGGCATATCCCCGGGTGAACTTGCGGGACAAGCGGGAGAATATATCATCTGGGATAATTTCGATTTCGAGCATCCCATCTTCTCTCTGTATTCTCCCGATGATAAGGATCGTTCACGGCCGACTGTGCCGGATATCCATATTAATTATTACAGGGATCTCGAAGGCGGCAGGGCTATCGGTTCGAGCAGCTCGGGAATAGACCTTCTGGTTGAATCGGAGACGAACCGGATACTGGTATTTTCAAGCGGGCTGGATCTTTTGACGGGCGATATTCCCGCCCACTCGTTTTTTGTGCCCTTTCTCGTAAGAAGCATAGAATATCTGGGCTCTCGCGATGCCGGCGGCGGTTTTGAGGGTATCATTGGCGAGCTCTCCAGCTGGAATGTCAAAGGGGATATCACCGGCGGAGTGAAACTGATCTCCCCGGCCAATACGGTCGAGGACCTTCTCCCGGCCCGGACTACAACCGGATCGCTGGTGAGCATCACCGAGTATGGTCCCCCGGGAATTTACAGCCTCAAATCCGCCGAGAAGACCTTATCGCTCCTGGCATTCAATATTGACCGCGCCGAATCGTCCGCCGAGATAATAACGTCAGAAGAGATCGCCGAGCTATTGGGCATCGATGTTAGAACGATTACGCCGGGCTCTGATATGAAGACCTCCATTAAAGAGGCCAGGTTCGGACGGGAATTATGGAGGGAGTTCCTGCTGGCGGTTCTAATTCTTTTGATAATCGAATCTCTTCTGGGAAGAACATCACCGCCCAAAGGAGCGGAAGCATAATATGAAGCAGCTTCTGCTGGCTATTCTGTTGCTCAGCCTGTCGGTCTCCTGCAGAGAAAAACATGAGATGACAAATGACACCAGGCCGGGAGGCTATGCTCTCGGAGAGAGGATTTCACTGAAGTTTTCTCTATCCGGTAACGACGATTTCCCCGACTCCATATCAGTCTGTATACTTGAGAAAAAAACCGGTTATACATATCTCGCCCGGGCAGGTCGGGGAGAGTGCGAAAATATATGCAACTACGAATATATCTGGGATGGCCGTAAGCCGGACGGGAGCTGGCCTGCCGGCGGCCGTTATCTGGTTTACGCGTCCGCTGAGATTAATGGTATGGTCTATTCGGATACTGTTTTGATCGGTCTGGCCGATTGATGATCCGGGAGATATAGTGGTGAAAAAACTTGCCCCGTAATAATGTCATGTCTTAAAATTATGATGGCGGCGCTGTTTCAAGGAGGGTGGCGTCGCCGTTGTGTATTGCAAGGGGGATATTGGTGAGTGAAAAGAAAAACCGCTTAAAAGAGATCCTGCTTGAAAAGGCAGTTAAGTTCGGCGATTTCACACTGGCTTCGGGTCAGAAGTCTACATACTACATTAATGGTAAGCTGGCCACGCTCGATTCGGAGGGCCTCAACCTGACGGCGGAGATTATGCTCGATATGCTCGAGGACATCGACATCGATGCCGTCGGCGGGCCGACCCTGGGAGCCGACCCCATGATCGGTGCCGTCATTGCGCTGGCACGCAAGCGCGGCCGCAAGCTGACCGGCTTTATCGTTCGCAAGGAATCAAAAGATCATGGCACCAAAAGCCTCATAGAGGGGCCGGTTGCGAAAGGGATGAAGGCGGTCATCATCGAGGATGTGGCCACCACCGGCGGCTCGGCCACAAAAGCCATCGAGGCGGCCAGAGTTGCAGGATGCGAGATCGTCAAGGTTATGGTGATCGTCGACAGGGACCAGGGTGCCAGAGAGCATTTTCAAAAGCTGAATATACCGTACGAGGCGATATTCTCTAAAGAGGAGCTGGGACTATAGGGGAATCCTACAGATCCACAGGAGATCGAAATTTGCCCCGCGTTCGGGTGGCATGCTTTTCCGAAGGACAAGTCCTACGGACCTGCAGGGCATGTTTTTTTAAGCGTCTGAACATGCTCACCCATGCCGGAGAGCATGCCACGCAAAGCCAATTCATTTCTTCATTAAAAACGGCAATATGAAGCCCGTTTTCTTAGCGTAACTTTTCCACTCCTCTCCAAACTTCAAAGCCAGAGCCTTATCCTCCAATTTTGCACGATAGATCTCGGTGGGAAGGAAAAGCAAAAACACGGCAACCAGCCCCGCCCAGCTTCCGAGGCTTACCGGTATACCCAGGATGGCAACCGTTAGCCCGAGATAGACCGGGTGGCGGACGAAGCGATACGGCCCGTTTGTCACCAGGATACCCCGCGTCTCCTCGACCATGCCAAACACTGCCCCTTTGATATGAAATGTAGCCCACACCGCGAACGCCATCCCCGTATAAACCAGGACTAATCCCGCTATCTTGCCTATTCTTATATCTAAGGGGATTCGATACCTCATTAAAAAGCTGAGTATGAACACCGCCAGGGCGGATAACACGTTTAGACTTGCAGGTAGATACTTTTCAATTTTGCAATTCATGTTCCTCTATTCCTTGAGAATTCAGTATGCTGACCCCTACAGAATCAGTTTTTATTAGAAAAGTAATTTGGCATTCACCAGGCTTTCATTTCTGTTGCGCCGGGCAGATCCGGCGAAAATCACATAAACCACAGACAAAACCGGGGGTGGCCATAAAATCGGATGAGTTGATTTTTTCTATCCTGTCCTCGATCTCCGATCTAATGGCCTCTAAAGCTTCAGGCTCAAACGAGTCCTCATGAATTGTACCATCCTTGAGAAACATGAAGATCAAACTCGACGGATATTCTCCAAATATCTCTTTGCAGGCCAGCGAATAGATCGGCAGCTGCAAATCTTTTTTCAGTTTCTTATCGTCTTTCTTGCCCGTTTTATAGTCTATAACAGCCAATCCCGACGGTGTCTTATCAACCCTGTCGATTCTGCCCGTCAGCCTGGCATTGGGAAGCTCTATCTCGAAAGACTTCTCGAATGCTTGCGGTTTTCCCGGTCTTCTCGATTGTAAAGCAGCAAAATTCTCAAGCAGCTCACGAGCTCTCTGCATCAGCCGTTCTTTCTGGTCGGGATCGCTCAGATGGATTTTTCTCCATCGGGATTCGAATTCCACGATGAGACCTTCAAGCGCGACGGCCTTGCCATCCATCATGGATTTCCCCGCCTTCTCGAGGACTATATGTATCACCTGGCCCAGCAACTGATGGGGTGAGGGTGGCGAGGGCAGGCGAAGTATCTTTCGATAGTAAAACTTAAGCGGGCATGTTTTAAATGTCTCCAGGTCGGTATAGGAAATTCGGCCGATCTTGAATCGCTGGTCCGGCTGACGAGAAGCAAATTTCTCATGGTCGATAAGGCTTTTCAATTCCGAAAATGAGAAATCAATCTTGCTTTTATACTCATCTTTGACCTGCTCGAATTCCTCCGGCGTCTGAGCCTTCGAGGATTGGAGTCTCCATAGTTTCAGGATACTTTCGGGAAGCGCATCCTCAATGGGAGCAGAACCTGGAATTACAACAGATCTCGTATCGTCAATAGCCTCAGCCGGGCCGAAGGCGGCCTCAGGCAACGTTGTTATTTGCTCGATCCTTTTTGTTTCACCGACCTGGTCGAAAACCGGCTGTCCGGTTAGTTCCTTTAAGAACTGCGACAACCTGGTTCCCTTCTTTTCGAGTCCGTGGAGGTAAAGTCTCTCGCGGGCGCGGGTCATGGCGACATAGAATAGCCGCCGTTCCTCCTGAATCCTGTAATCGCCGGGAGGCAATTCGTCTTTGTAAAGCTCGGGCGGGAACTCGATAGTGGCGCTTCTTCTTCGGGGCGGAAATCGGGTATTCGATAGCCCTATAACGAACACCAGGGGGTACTCGAGTCCCTTGGAACCATGAACTGTTTGTAACACTACCGGAGCCTCGGTCTCCTCGATGGCATTTTCATCTTCTGAAACGCTGGTTTTCCAGTTTAGATATTCCAGAAATGCCGGGTGGGACGCGGTATCATTTTCCTGCATGAACGAATCAGCATCCCTGAGGATTCCGGCAATATCAGTCAAAGCCTGATGATCAACAATCTGCCCATTGACGATAACCGATGACACAATGCCTGCTCGTGATACTATTAGCTCCAGAAGCTGAAGCGGATTCTTTTTTGCCGCCAGAGACTTCAATTCGTTTAGAAGATCAATCAGATTAAGAAGATCGGCAGAAAACGCAGCGTCGCTTTCTAAGGCTAGTGATCTTAATATATCGAACGGCTCGCCCTGTCCGCGGGACAGCTTATACCCGATCTCCCTCTCGAGATCAGGTTTTATGCCGGGCAGGAAGTGATGAACTATCATGGCCAGCAGGTCCCGGCGGCTGCTGTCGGTTGCGAATTCGTAGAGGGTCTTTAATAGTCTGACAGGCTGTGATGATGATTCCTCGATTTTCTTATCGTAAAAAAAATCGATCTTTTTTCTCTGCAGGATTCCGGCCAATAAATCCTTGTGCCATCTCGTCCTGAAAAGAACTGCCACCGATTTTGGCTTATTATATTTTTCTATTTTCAATAACGATTCTATTTCAGCCGTCACCGATTCCGCCTCGGTTCGATCGTCAGGACAGACTCTGACAGAGATCTTTTCGCCTGAATCGTCCGATGAAAACATCTTCTTTTCCCGTTCGAAACGAGCATCAGGATCTATCTCAATAACCGATTGGGCAGCTTTTACGATGTTTGAGGTCGACCTGTAATTTTCCTCCAGCTTATGAACCACGGCATCCGGGAATAATTGTTGAAATAGCTTAAACGATGCGAAGCTCGCGCCGCGGAACCTGTATATGGCCTGGTCGTCGTCACCGACAACCGTGATACCGCATTTATTCCCGGCGAGATGATATAGTATCTCGACCTGGGCATAGTTGGTATCCTGAAACTCGTCGACAAGGATATATTTTATTCGCTGCCTTAACGATGCCTCCACTATCTTCCGTGTTGAAAGGAGCCGGTGCGACAGGACAATCATATCACCGTAATCGATATTGCCGCGTTGAGTATCGGTATTTTCGGCTTTTATTCTCTCGTAAGCACGATATATCCTGCCCGCCTCCAGGACCTTCGTCCAGCGGTCACGGTTGACAATAATATCGTCATCATCGCCGGCATCTGCCGGAAGACTGCGTAGTCGGTCTTCCGCTGCCTCAATCACATCCCCCGGCGACACCAGCTCGTCTTTGGCTCGCTCGATAAACGATGCAATACCCCTGTAGATCTCCTCCGGCCGGTTGGTATCTAAAAGCATTGATTCGGCAAGCTCGGACACCGCTCTTTTCCTGTACTGAAAGAGCCGGTAATCTCCTGCCTTGCTGATCTCGCCCTGAAAACTGAGAAGATGAGAAAATTCGTTTATTATATCCAAGCCGAGTGAATGGAAGGTCTTGATCTCCGGCATGCGGTTTCCGAGAATGGCCATCCGCTCCTCCAGCTCGGCCTGGGTCTTGGTGGAATAGGTGATTACAAGAAGCGATTCCGGCGAGTAGCTTTTCTCTTCAATCAGATACTGTGCTTTGGCTACGATGACCCGGGTCTTGCCGGAGCCCGCGCCGGCCAGGATTATCTGCGGCCCGCCGAGGTATTCCACGGCCTGTTTCTGCGGCTGGGAGAGTTGCATATATGTTACTAAGATACTATGTTCATTGCCTTCGGTCAAATCTGACCGACTTTTTCGCTGAGAGTTATGGCTTGCCATGATCACGCCACAAAACTCGGCTCCCCTTGACTCATTCACCCAAACCATATAAATTCCCTCAGCTGACCTGATTATGCCGTGCGCAAGAAGAAGGGAATCGTTTGCTTAAGGCCGCATTATGAACCTGCCGAATCTTTTGACATTATCTCGAATCGCTCTCTCGCCGGTGTTCATGGTTTTGATGCTTTTCGAGCATCCCTACTGGCGGCTGGCGGGTACCGTGGTATTCATAATCGCCGCCCTTACCGATCTCGCGGATGGCTTTTACGCCCGCAAGCTGGGACATTATACCGGGTTCGGCCGTTTCATGGATCCCCTGGCAGATAAGGTCCTGGTCTCCACCGCTTTTATAACCTTCGTGCCGTTAGGTTACGCGCGCGGCTGGATGGTGATAATCATCGTGGTTCGGGAATTCCTGATAACCGGCCTGCGGTCAATGGCCGCATATCGGGGTATGGTTATTCCCACATCGATTTTGGCCAGATGGAAGACGGCAACGCAGATGATTGTATTGGCCGTAATCCTGATCTTTGCCAATATCGAGCCGCTGGTGCGACCGCATAACCCGGGCCAATCTGTAATCCTCGAATGGATCATGCCGCTAGTTGGCTGGAATTATAATCTTTTTGACGTTTTGATTATTATCCCCTTAATACTCACCGTCTGGACCGGGATCGATTATCTTTTCAAATCGGGAGGATTGCTTAAAGGGATGCTGAGATGACGGGGGTCGAAAGGAAATTTGCAGGCAAAGGATTTTTCACCAGGCTTCTGGCCACCTTCTTTTTCTCCGGTTACCTGCCGAAAGCCCCCGGTACCTGGGGTTCGGCATTTGCGATGCTCATTCTTTTCTTCGTCTGGCCGCCGCAATGGTATTACCAGTTAATCGCTATCATTATAGTCTACCAGTTCGGGGTCTACATCAGCGGGAAGGCGGAACAGTATTACGGCCGTGATGGCAGACCGATTGTAATCGACGAGGTCGCCGGCCAGATGGTGGCGCTTTTCATGGCCCCGACAAAATTTTTGCCTTTCATGCTGGGATTTGTGCTGTTTCGTATTTTCGATATCGTCAAGCTTCCGCCGGCAAAGGCCTGGGAATCGTTGCCGGGTGGCCGGGGTGTCATGGCCGACGATCTCGCCGCCGGTTTCTATGCCGCCTGCATTCTGCAGATAATCCTGGCGATCCTGAATAAGTTGGGAGTTGGATATCTATGATAGGAAGGATCGGTAAAATGTTCCCCGGAGGCGAAAACGAAAACTGAGATAATCACAATCGGCGATGAGCTCTTATACGGGCATACGTTAGATACCAACGCCGCTTTCATATCGGAGAAGGTGACCGCTGCCGGGGCACAGGTAGTCTGGCGCACCACTGTGGGTGACGATCTCGAAACTATGACCGAGGCTATTGCACGCGCCATGCAGAGAGCCGATCTGGTCATCACCACCGGCGGGCTGGGGCCGACAAACGACGATATCACAAAAAAGGCGATCTGCAAATATTTCAAAAGACCGCTGATCTTCTATGATAAGATCTTAAAGAAAATCGAAGCACGGTTCAAACAACGGGGGCTGACTATGCCCGCCATCAACCAGAACCAGGCCTTACTGCCTCAAGCTGCAGAATTCATAGACAATCCGGTCGGCTCGGCTGTGGGAATCGCTATCAAAGAAGAAGATGGACTGTTTGTTGCCACACCCGGCGTGCCATCGGAGATGGAGCCGATGATCGAGGGTTGGGTAACGGACGCCATTAAGAAACGATCCGGCGAAATTGTTACAATCCATCGAAAACTCCGAACGGTGGGAATAATCGAATCTGTCTTATATGAGAAGATCGCCGATCTGATTGATATCAAGGTTCAGACCGGGCGGACTGAACGATCCGCCGGGGATGAGAAGATTGCCGTTGCCTTTCTGCCGGCATGGAAAGGGGTGGACGTCCGCCTTACCGCTGTAACGAAGGATGAAAACCAGAGCCGCTTGAAGATTGAAGAATTAGAGAATAAAATAACCGAGAGGATAGGCAAATATATTTATGGTTATGATGATGATAGCCTGGCGGATGTGATTGGCAGGATGCTCAGGGAGAAACATTTGACAATCGCCGTGGCGGAATCATGCACCGGGGGGCTGCTGGGTAAAACAATCACCGATATTCCGGGTTCGTCAGATTATTTCGCCGGAGGAGTTATAGCCTATTCTAACGAATTGAAGATGAAACTCCTCTTGGTGCCGCAGATAATTCTGGAAAAGCATGGCGCCGTCAGCGAGGAGTGCGCCAGATATATGGCCGAGGGTGTGGTGCAAAACCTGGGCGCCAATATGGGGGTCTCGATAACCGGTATTGCGGGACCGTCGGGGGGCACCGATGAGAAGCCGGTCGGAATAGTATATATCGGTCTGTCGGTGGCAGGAGAAACCCGCGTAAAAGAATTTCGATTCGGCAACGACCGCGAGCGCAACAGGGAACGCAGCGCCGTGGTGGCGCTGGATATGGTCAGACGATACTTGCTGGAAAAATAGGAATATTAATCTTTTTAAATCAGATTCAATACTATTCCCAATCCAAGCCCATAGATAGAATGCTCGACCGCAGGAGAGATCAAAGCCCTTACATTTCCGGGCGACCTGGCACCAAAAAGACCCCATCCAAAACCGGGAAAAAGAACGAACCACGGCAGGAGTGCAGTCACGAATCCCCAGATGAGGCAGGGAATCAGGTTATTGACTGGCATTGCAATATTGAACCCGAGAAAAATGGCGGGATAGGTAAGCGCTAGAGCACCGCCGGTGAAGTAGTGAAAGATCCACCCAACGGCCTTCTCATTCTTCAAGGGGGCGGACTCATTTATGTTCTTGTGCACAAATTGTCCACGGAGGACGCCCAGAGTCCATCGCCCGATGGCCGCGCTTCCTCCGCATCCGCCCCAGGTGATCTTCAGCTTGCCGGCAATCCATCCAATGATATCCATCATGACGGTGCCGACCAGTCCGCCCAGCATGGCCCAGTAGAACAATTCCATGTGATTCCTCCTAGTTGCAGGTCAGGAGCCTCATATCCTACGGCTTACGGCCCGTAGGGATCCGTAGGCCTGCGCTCCTGACGTATTCTTTTTACCGGCATGTCAGGCTTCGCTACGACCTGCCGGAACGATGATGTATGAAATATACAAAATCTGAATTGTCAATCGAAAAGATAAATATGTCAAATGCCGGCCATATGGCCTTAGGGGAGAATTGGCCTAAGAAATGCTCGAATCATTTTTTTGCCATTTCCCAGAGGTCGATTACCTTAACGCTGGCCGAGTCTATTGACTTCGAAAGCTCTCGATCACGACGTTGAAACGTTATAAATTCAGTTAGCTCAACGACCTGAAATGTCAAACCATTACCATCAAGGTGTTCGAAGTCGTAATCGATGTTGATGTACGCCCTGTCTCGTCGCATCTCAAAATCGCCGTCTTCCCAGCGGCGAGAAAAAAACTCGACAAAGCTGCAGAGCGCCAGACCCCTGGAAAATAGGTATCCGGCGTAACCTTCGCCCCTCAGTTTAACCACAAGCAAAAGGGAACTATCCGGGAAGACGCCGACACGCTCAACCCATGCTTGCCCCACGGGACTATCGAATTCCCCCACTTGGCCGCAATAATAGCGCAGACTATCGGTGCCGACCGGTTCCCAAACCGTCAGTACATTTGCACGTATTTCCCACCCCTCATAATCCGACATTATATAAAACCTGAATCCCTTTAAGTCCCTGCGATAGCGGTTCCATTTAAGTTCACTGTCCCCTCTGGCTTTACGCTGGAGATTGACAACCCATTGTTTTTCCCGGGAATACAGCGAATGTTCTATTTGCCGCAGGTCTTGCTGTCTTTCTCCTGGCCTTGGCTTAATAATCATCCACTCGACGAAGCTGGAGCAGTCAATACTGGCTCTGTCAAGCGAATCGGTCCGGGCATAAGCCCCTACGAAGTAATCGATATCGTCTTTATGAACAGTCTGAGCAACGCCTGATGAAAAAACCAGGTTAAATAATAGGGCGGTTATTATGGCCAAGTTTCTCATCTCTTACTCTGCCAATACTGTTGGCGGCAGACCTCCCGGTCTGCCCCTATCAATTCCTTTTTCTGTTTCCCGGCAGACGGGGATCCCGCCAAAGGCGGGACCGGGCACAATTAGCAAAAACTAATCACACATCCAGATTAGCGTATTTGGCATGCTCCTCAATGAATTTGCGGCGCGGCTCCACCGCGTCGCCCATCAGAGTTGAAAAGATCTTATCGGCCTCGGCGGGGTTATCCAGATCGACCTTCTTCAGCGACCGGGTCTCGGGGTTCATGGTGGTTTTCCAGAGCTGATCGGGGTTCATCTCGCCCAGACCCTTGTACCGCTGTATCTGCACGCCCTGCCTGCCGAGACGTTCGGATATCCTGTCGCGTTCCTCCTCAGTGAAAGCATAGATCTCCTGTTTCCCCTTCTTGACGCGGAAAAGCGGCGGCTGGGCGATATAGACCATGCCTGCCTCTACAAGAGGCTTCATATAACGGTAGAAGAAGGTCAGAAGCAGGGTTCGAATATGTGAACCATCGATATCAGCATCGCACATGAGGATGATCTTGCCGTAACGGCAATTTGACGTGTCGAAATCCTCGCCGGTGCCGGTGCCGAGCGCCAGAATCATGGTCCGGATCTCTTCGTTGGAGAGGGCCTTGTCCAGACGGGCCTTTTCGACATTTAAGATTTTCCCTTTTAGAGGCAGAATGGCCTGGTATCTTCGGTCACGCCCCTGCTTGGCAGAACCGCCGGCGGAAGGACCCTCGACAATGAATATCTCGCAGAGAGCAGGATCGCGCAGGGAACAGTCGGCCAACTTACCCGGCAGAGCGCCGGAATCCAGCGCTGATTTCCGCCTCACCAGATCGCGGGCATTCCTGGCAGCCTCGCGTGAACGGGCGGCAGAGATACATTTCTCAACAATTTTTCTGGCAATCGGCGGGTTTTCCTCCATATGCGAGCCGAGCATATCCCCGACGATCGATTCCACAATGCCCTTGGTCTCGGAGTTGCCGAGTTTGGTCTTGGTTTGCCCCTCGAATTGCGGGTCGGGTACCCTTACGGATAGGATAGCGGTCAGGCCTTCCCTGACATCCTCGCCCATCAGCGAACTATCACCGTTTTTGAAGAGCTTATTTTTCGAGGCGTAATTATTGATGGTTCGTGTCAGAGCGGATTTGAAACCGACCAGGTGCGATCCGCCCTCTATGGTATTTATGTTGTTTACGTAAGTGAAAATGTTTTCCGCATAGCTATCGGTGTATTGAATCGCCAGCTCAACCTCGGTCCCCTCCCGCTCCTTGTGAAAATATATGGGCTTTGGATGGAGCGCGTTTTTATTTTCATTAAGATACCTGACAAAATCGCTGGGGCCGCCTTTATAACAGAACGTCTCTGTTTTCTCCTCCCCTTCGCGTTTATCGGTGAGGACTATCTTCAAGCCGCTGTTTAGAAAGGCCAGTTCCCTCAACCTCGACGCCAGTGTATCATAAGAAAATATCATCTTCTCGAAAATTTCCTTATCGGGATAGAAATTAGTTCTGGTTCCCGATTTGGGCGCCGTGCCCTTTTTCTTCACGGGCGTAACCGCATTTCCAAACTCGTATCGTTGGAAATAAATGTCCCCGTCCCGGGAGACCTCCACCTCGCACCACTCAGATAGCGCATTAACTACCGAAACACCGACCCCATGCAGTCCGCCTGAGACCTTATATGAGCGATGATCGAATTTACCGCCTGCGTGAAGCGTGGTCATGACCACTTCCAGCGCCGGTTTCTTCTGCGTCGGGTGCATGTCCACAGGGATTCCGCGGCCGTTGTCCTGAACCACCACCGAACCGTCGTTGTTCAAAGCAACTTTTATCTCGTCGCAGAAGCCCACCATAGCCTCATCTATCGAATTATCGACCACCTCGTAAACCAGATGGTGAAGTCCGCGGTTGCTGACATCGCCGATATACATTGCCGGGCGACGCCGAACAGCTTCAAGTCCTTTCAATACCTGTATGGTGGTGGCATCGTAATGATGCCCGGCTGCGGGAACTGATTTTGTACTCATTGTATCTTCGTTCATTTTTTCCATCCTAAATAAACCGAATATCCTTTATCGAGTCCTCTCCCAACTCGGCTTTCAGTTTTACCAGAAGTCCCTCCTTCAGATAGATCAATTGCTGTCGCCAGGCGGCACGGTGAACCCTGACCACCAATGTGCTGCCCTCAATTCGGAGAGCTTCCGTTTCAGCCGCGATTGTGTCCCCTACAATCTCTTTCCATCTCATCACCGCTGTTTGCCTCTGAAGCCTCTCTGCAAAACCCATTCTATTCAAGGTCTTCAGAATCACGTTGCCGATTTTTTCAGGTTCTGTTGCCACGATTCCTCAGCAAAAGCATGGTGACCAATCAGCCAGGCCGGGTTTAACTCGAAATTCCCTCCATCTTAATTATACGATATTTTCGCCCGAATTTCAAGCTCAATTGCATTTTAATGTGAATTATATCGCTCTGTAATATAGTGTCATATAATTAGTTATAAAGGCGCCCGTTTCGAGTTTTGCACTTACGGCAGCCCATTTTCATAAAATCCGTTTGCCAGTGAGAAATCGCCTTCAGAGATATAAATTCTTATTCGATTGACATCCATATATGACTAACTATATTTTCGCCTTCTGGCGAAAGGAGATCGATGAGGGCTTTAATTACCGGAATCACCGGACAGGATGGATCGTATCTGGCTGACCTGCTACTGGAGAAAGGGTATGAGGTCTATGGCATGGTCAGGCGCAGTTCCACCGAGAATTTTGAGCGGATAGAACATATTAAGGATAGAGTAAACCTGGTGCATGGCGATCTTCTGGATCAGCTTTCGCTTTTGACGAATGTCGAGGAGATCCGGCCAGACGAGGTTTACAACCTGGCCGCTCAGTCTTTTGTGCCGGCATCGTGGAAACAGCCGATGTTGACCGGCGAGTTTAACGCCCTCGGTGTAACCAAGCTGCTGGAGGCTATCAGGCAGGTGGATCGCAAAATCAAATTCTACCAGGCGTCCTCGTCGGAGATGTTCGGCAAGGTGGTCGAGGTGCCGCAGAATGAGAAGACGCCGTTCTATCCTCGAAGCCCGTACGGGGTGGCCAAGGTTTACGGCCATTTCATCACCGTCAACTATCGGGAATCATACGGCATATTCGCGGTCTCGGGGATCCTTTTCAACCATGAATCGCCACGTCGCGGGCTGGAGTTTGTAACCAGGAAGGTTACCGACGGCGCCGCCCGCGTAAAGCTGGGTCTTGCGGATAAGCTTCGAATGGGTAATCTCGATGCTAAAAGGGACTGGGGATTCGCCGGCGATTATGTCCGCGCCATGTGGATGATGCTTCAGCATGATAAGCCGGATAATTTCGTGATCGCCACCGGCCGGAACCATTCGGTCAGGGAGCTATGCGAGATGGCCTTTTCTCATCTGGATCTCGATTACAATGAATACGTGGTTACCGATCCCGCCTTCGTGCGGCCGGCGGAGGTCGACGTGCTTCTGGGCGATGCCTCCCATGCTAAGAAAACACTGGGCTGGGAGCCGGAGACAAGTTTCGAGCAGATGATCAAAATGATGGTCGATGCTGATATAAGGCGGCTGGGGAAATCAATCCCACGCAATTAACGGTAATTGGATTTATCTGTCTTTTCGAGTGTAACTGAAATCAAATAGATTATGAAAGCGCTGATAACAGGAATCTACGGTTTCGTGGGTGGGCATCTGACCCCGTTGCTCCTCTCAAAAGGGTATGAAGTAGCCGGGCTGGACTCCGGCGAACGGGGAAGCGGCATTGACCTCGGGGCAAAAGAAGTGAAAATCTTTAAAGGCGATCTTCGCGATGAGGATGTTGTTTCCAAAGCCATAACCGAATTCAAACCGGACACGGTGTTTCACCTGGCGGCGCAATCGTCAGTCAAGCTGTCTTTCGAAAATCCGTTTGAGACATTTTCCGCCAACCTTATCGCAACGCTGGTGCTTCTGGAAACCTTAAGTAAGTTCGATGCCCCCGTGAAAACGCTGGTTATATCATCGTCGGAGGTTTACGGCCGCCTGGAACCGGAAGAATGCCCTGTTACCGAGGATCATCCGCTGAAGCCGATCAATCCTTATGCGGTCAGTAAGGCGTCGGTGGATCTTCTGGCGCACCAGTATTTCATGGCTTACAAGATGCCGGTTTATATAGCGCGCGCCTTTTCTCATTCCGGTCCCGGGCAGAAAACCGTGGCGGTGCTCTCCGATTGGGCGTTTCAGATTGCCAAGATCGACTTAGGCCTTACTCCGCCGCAATTGAAAGTTGGAAATATCAGCGTACAGCGGGACTACACCGACGTTCGCGATGTGGTCAAGGCCTATCTCGATATCGTGGAAAAGGGAAAAGCAGGCACACCCTATAACGTCTGTTCGGGAAAAGGATATAAGCTATCGGATCTGCTTGAAAAATACAGGTCGTTGATAAAAAAAGATGTGGAAATCAGAAGCGACAAATCCCGCATGCGACCGGTGGATATACCGATTCTCATCGGATCATACGAGAAACTGTCTGCTGACACCGGCTGGAAACCGACCATTCCTATCGAAACTACCCTGTCGGATTCTCTCAAGTTCTGGCACCATCATCTTGTTGAGGAAGTTGAGGATAATTGAAGTTTGACGATATAATCTTATAACGGTCAGTTGAAGTTTGTTTTGATGGAGTGGATATGCCAGCCAAATCGAAAATAAAGAAGAAATCACGAACGAAAGCCGGGAAAGTCAAAATCCAACCTGAGAATTTGGTCTCGCGACTTGAGAAAAAGATAAAAGACCGTTCCGCCTCAATGGCGATCATCGGAATGGGCTATGTCGGTTTGCCGCTGGCCCTGGAGTTTGCCCGCGTTGGATTCAAGATCACGGGAATCGATATATCGGAAAAAAAGGTCAGGACTATCAATGCCGGGAAATCGGACATTGATGATGTCAAGGATCACGATGTCAAGGAACTCGTCGACCTCCGTCGTATTCGCTGCACCGGCGATTTTTCGGCTTTGAAAAATACGGATGTGGTTATAATCTGCGTCCCGACACCCCTTAATAAAACCAAGGATCCCGATGTATCCTTTATTCTGGCCGCTACCAACGAGATAGCCAGCCGGATACATAAAGGCCAGCTTGTCATTCTCGAATCGACTACCTACCCCGGCACAACCGAGGAGCTCATAAAACCGAGGCTCGAAGAATCGGGGCTGAAAGTGGGTGTTGATTTTTTCCTGGCCTTTTCGCCGGAACGGGTCGATCCCGGAAATCCGAAGTATACGACCAAGAACACCCCGAAGGTGGTCGGCGGGACCACGCCCGTATGCTTGAAGATAGCACGAACGTTCTACGAGCAGGTTCTCACCGAGGTCGTTCCTACTTCCTCCACCAAGGCGGCGGAAATGGTCAAGCTCCTGGAAAATACGTTCCGTTCGGTTAATATTGCCCTTGTTAACGAGGTGGCTTTGATGTGTGATCGCCTGGGTATCGATGTATGGGAAGTCATTGATGCCGCAGCCACCAAGCCGTTCGGCTTCATGCGATTCTATCCCGGGCCCGGGCTTGGCGGACACTGTATCCCCATAGATCCTCATTACCTGTCCTGGAAACTGAAATCGTTAAATTATTACGCCCGTTTCATAGAACTGGCGGGCGATATAAACTCGCGCATGCCTGAGTATGTGGTGGAAAAAATTACAATTGCACTGAACTCAAAACGGATATCCATCAACGGTGCCAGGATTCTGGTACTCGGCGTCTCCTACAAAAGAGATGTCTCCGATCTGCGGGAATCGCCGTCACTTGACGTTATCAGACTGCTCCAGGAAAAGGGGGCCAGGGTAGACTACTGTGATCCTTATGTGCCTGTAATCGAAATGGATTCCGGCCCGAACATGAAGGCTGTACCCCTCAATGAAAAGACGCTCAAAGATGCTGATTGTGTGGCTATCATTACGGATCACTCTAATTTCAACTACCAGTGGATTGTCGATAAGGCATCAACGGTCGTTGATACCAGAAACGCCACCAAGAACGTTACTACCGGCAGAAAAAAGATATTCAAGATATGATGGCGAAGAGATTTGTTAGCGCCGCTATCGGGAGCGGCGTTTTTGTATTTGGCGAAGGATAATCATCTATTCAATTCGCTTTGATGAGGAGGTCGGCAAGACATTCGGGGGCAGGAAAATTCACCTGGTATGAAAAAGACAGATTGTAATACAAGGAGGAGAGCTTTGCGAAACTTGATTCTTGCATCTATGATTGTCACCGGCATTGCCACGGGCGCTGGAGGGAGAGATTTTGATGTTCTCTTCGAAGGGCACGGCGACATAGCCTCCTATCTCTATTTTAAGCAGGACTCGCAATATTTTATCGACACGGAGTTGAACGCCGCCATCGAAACTTTCAGGTATGGAGGCTTTTATCTAATAGTTGATCTTTTCAAGGAAACCTTCATGGGAAGGAAATTCAATTCGAATATGGTCTTCGACCCGACCAGGGCGCACTGGTCGTTCGGGCTTACAGGCCGGATAGAACTGGAAAGATATTTTATTGAAGCCCAGATACATCACGATTGCGCCCACGATATCGACAGGTGGCTCGATCACTCCGTCTACTGGAACTCCTCCAGGATAGGCTTCGGGACCATAGAATACCTTTCCAAATACAAGTATCATCAGCCCGAGCAGAAAAGAACGGAATCGATATGGGAAAACCGGCTCGATTATTTTGTGATGGCCAATTTCTTTGTACCCAAAGGAATGAACTTTCAAAAAGGCCACGATTACGACTTTACCATGAATACGAATTTTCGCTATCGGATCATTCGCCAAGGGAGGATCGGAGGCGATATCGAATCCGATAATCTCTGGGTACTGAACACTAACAACAAAATAAAAGAACAGCACCGGCTGAGCTTCAATTTTACAATCTACGGCGATAAAGGGGCTATGGTGATATTTCTCAGGTACTGGCCGTATGATAACCAGTCGATTCGCAGTCGCGCCGATCATAAATTCGCTTTCGGAATACATCTCGGATTTTAGCGGGTATTAATAATTGCGGATAATATCACCTCTTGAACAGAATAGCGGCTTTCAGTCAGGAGTATTTGAAGATTCATCCATAAACTAAGCTTTTGACTTTTAATTTATAGAGGACTATATTCACAACGGTGATCTTATGATTGAATCCGTAGGCATCGACCTGGTTGAAATTCAGAGGATAAAAGTGGCAATAGACCGTTACGGTGAACGTTTCACCAACCGTATATTCACACCCTGGGAGATAGAATACTGTCTTTCGAAGATTAATCCTGCGTTGTCGTTTGCGGGGCGGTTCGCGGTCAAGGAGGCTGTCTTCAAGGCCATTGGGACAGGGTTCGCCGAGGGCGTCAAGTGGAAATCGGTGGAGGTGGTCAACGACCGCAGGGGCCGGCCGCAGGTGAGGTTGGGTCGAGCGATTCGAAATCACACCGGCAACAATAAAATCGTCATCTCTCTTTCTCATACCAGCAATTATGCAGTCGCTTCGGCAATACTGGTTTCGAATGGAACGGATTAGTAACCGTGGGAAAAATATTGATTACGCCATCCGGTGTGAGCAAATGAGTGAACCAGAATTTCGGCCGGGGAATGGAGGAAGCAATGCCCCAACCCCGGACAGGAGCGCATCCGGGCAACCGGGTCATTGGCAATGAAGATTATCATAGACAAAGCCGAACGGCTCTGGAGGATTCCTCAATCTGCTCTCGGGCCCATGAGTTTCGCCCGCAAGCGGCTGGCCCGAAGAGGAGTCGAGTTGATAGATCTCAGTTCGTTGGCTCCCGAATTTTCCGATGCAAAATCCTTTTCCGCCTCCATCGGCAAGCCGGAAATTATTGAATCTGCTAAACCCGCAAATCAGGAGCTGATTTCCCGGTTGAAGGCTAAAATAGCGGAGGAACACATTCCCTTACGTTCCGTGATCACAAATTCCGAAAAAGAGATAGTCCTGACGCCCGGAATCAGGATGGCAGGGACTTTTCTCGCACTCTCACTTTTGAATCCTGGAGACGTGGCAGCCTATCCCGATCCGGGGATGCAGTATTTCAGATCTGCGATCTGCCTGGCCGATGGCACACCGAGCGCCTACCTGCTAAACGAGAGAAACGATTATGTGGCCAATATTTCAGCTTTAACACAGCCTCCTCCCGGGAAACTGAAGATCCTGTATCTGAATTATCCCCATAGCCCTACCGGGGCTGCGGTGGATAGTTACTTCTATAGAGACCTGTTAAAATCAATCAAATTTGAGAACATCCTGATTGTTCTGGATAGCACCTATATCCATCCGGGCGACCCCGAGGCCGCCTCCATATTGCAGGTTAAAGGCTCGCGGAAAAAAGCTCTGGAGTTGCATTCCTTTTCTACAACCTTCGGCCTGAACGGTCTGGGGTTTGCAGTGGGGCATCGCGACGTTGTCTCGATTCTCGAAGGGTTACTCGAAGCCACAGGATTTTCCCCGGACATTCATCGGGTTACCCTTGCTTTGAATGGCCTTGATCACGCCGAGGAGATTTTTACCGCGCGGACAGAATCTTTTAACCGGCGGCGGAAGATTCTATCGAGCGGCTTGAAAGAACTTGGATGGCGGCTGCGAGCGGGGAAATCAGTTCCCTTTGTATGGGTGAAACCGCCCGCCAGGAGCAGCTCCTTGGCTTTTGCCAGACGGCTTTTCTTAAAAGCGGGAGTAAGGGTTGCCCCGGGCAGCGATTTCGGTGAGGGTGGAGAAGGGTGGCTTCGTATAACTCTTCACCCCGAAGAAAATATTCTCCGGGAGGCATTAGATAGAATATCCCATCATTCCAGAATCTGGCAGAGGAAATATAGGGCAAAGACATAATTTTGCAGATAAACAACTGTGATGTATAACGGATACATAGCTGTCGAGGGTCCCATCGGGGTAGGCAAGACCAGCCTGGCGAAGTTGCTGGCTGATCGGTTTGCGGCCCGTTTGATACTCGAAATAGCCGAGGAAAACCCCTTTTTGGCGGATTTCTATAAGAACAGAGAAAAGTCCGCATTTCAGACCCAGATCTTTTTTCTGATGTCACGCTACTCTCAGCAACACCATATTTTAAATCATGACCTATTCTCAAAGGCGCTGATTTCGGATTACCTGTTTGCCAAAGACACGATATTCGCCCGGGTAAATTTATCCGATCGTGAACTGTCTCTATATAACCGGGTGGCTTCGACCCTCGAGTCCAATACTGCCAGGCCCGATCTTGTAATATATATTACGGCCTCGGTGGATATCCTTATGGAGCGAATTCGCAAACGTGGTCGAGATTTCGAGCGGGGATTCGATCGCGATTATCTTGAGACCGTGTGCGACTCTTATAGCGAATATTTCTTCCACTACAAGAGCGCCCCCCTGCTGGTAATCAAAACCGATAACACTGACTTTAGAAAAGATGCTGAAAATTTCACCTACATTATAGATAAAATATTGTCCGGGCACAGGGGAACTGAATATATTTCGTTCGATAGCCTGGCAATTGACGGGCGTTGAAAGAGGAGATCAATTATGGCATACATCAGACTGATGAATATGATCTTTTACGGCTATCACGGTGTGGCCGCCGCCGAGAAAGAAACGGGCCGCCGTTACGAGGTTGATTGCGAGATTGAAACTGATATCTCGAAAGCAGCGCGCAGCGATCATCTCGATGATGCTGTAAACTATATTTCTATTTATAAGACCGTCGAGGATTTTCTCGAAAACCACCGTTATAACCTCCTTGAAACACTTGCAGAGAAATTGAGAGAGGAAATCCAGAAAAAAACAGGGGAATCAAGGATTACTCTCAGAGTGCGAAAAAGAATTCCCCCTGTTCCGGGCAATATAGATTATGTTGAGGTGGAAACTTCGGGAGTAATGCTGGAGGTTGGTAACGTGGCAAATGTTTTCTTAGGATTGGGGGCCAACGCGGGCGACACGGACGCTAATATCAAAAAGGCTATCGATCTATTGAATCAATCCGGGGATATTCGTATAAAAGCGGTATCATCGCTATACGAGAGTAAGGCAGTAGGGGTATCGGATCAGCCGGATTACGTAAACTGTGTCATCAAGATCGAGACCGGCCGCGATCCTCATTCGCTGTTGGAAATCACAAAATCGATAGAGGCTTCGCTGGGACGTCAGCCTGACACTCACAGGCTTCCCCGGCCGATGGATATCGATATACTGCTTTACGGTGATATCGACCTGGATTCTCTGGATCTGAAGATTCCACATTCTCGATTGAAGACCAGGCGTTTCGTGCTGGAGCCGCTTCTGGAGATCGACCCGGACGCCCTTGACCCGGTAACCTCCAAACCCTTAAGGGAATTTCTGGATGAGGTCATGTCGCAAAAAATGATAAAAGTCAAAAATCCCAATGAGGTCTGGGATGGGTAATCCACATGGCGAGAAAGGGAATAAAGGCAGGGTCACTACTCGCAGCTTCAGAAGGCTGAAGCGGAACGGGAAAAAGATAGCCGTTCTCACTGCCTATGATTTCCCGACCGCCAAGATTTTAGATTCCGCCGGCATCGATTGTATACTGGTGGGCGACTCGGCCGGGACGGTGGTGGCCGGATATGAAAATACACTGCCGATCACCATGGATGAGATGATATTTCTAACTAAAGCGGTGGCCCGGGGTGTTAGCAGAGCTTTAGTGATAGCGGATATGCCTTTTTTGAGCTTTCAGACATCGGAGGCCGATGCTATCAGGAATGCCGGACGTTTCTTAAAAGAAGCGGGAGCCCAGGCGGTGAAACTCGAAGGCGGTTCCGAGATTGCTCCGTTGATACTCCGTATGGTCGATCTCGGCATACCGGTCATGGGACATATCGGTTTGACCCCGCAATCGGTGAATAAATTCGGCGGCTATCTCGTCATGGGAAAAACGGAGAAGCAGAAAAATTATCTTTTGCAGTCTGCCAGGGCTCTGCAGGATGCCGGTTGCTTTTCCATGGTTCTGGAAGCCGTTGTCCCCGATGTGGCAAAGGAGATAACCGAATCGGTCCGGATACCGACCGTCGGGATCGGCGCCGGGCCGCATTGCGACGGCCAGGTTTTGGTAATCTCTGATATGATCGGCCTTTTCGAGGAATTCCGCCCGAAATTCGTACGCGCTTACGCAAATCTGGCCGGGATCATCAGAAAAGCGGTAACGGATTATATCGACGATGTCAAAAACGGCAGATTCCCGGGGGAAGAGGAAAGTTATAAGTAAATAATGTGTTATATGCGAGCATTAAAAATAAAACATCTTGGAGCAATTAACAAATGGATGAACTGACCCTGTTTGGAAGAGGCGAGAAGAAATTTATAACTATAAAAGAAGCGAGCAATTGGGCTTCGCAATATTTAAATCGGAAGGTTACGGGCTCGAATATTTCGTATTTGCTCCAATATGAGCGCTTAAATAATGCAAAGGAGTAATACAGGCAATGAAAACATATAAAGTTGCTCTAACAAGAACTTATCTGGTTCAGATTAAAGCCGAGAGTAAAACCGAAGCGAGAGGATTTTCGGAATTTTTTATTGGCGACTGTCGCGATTTGTCTAACGAAATAGACCGGATGGAAAACAAATTTTCTATAGAGAATATTGAACCCGTTCTAAACGAAGCATTTGAAGTTTATCCCATAAGGGATTAATATGAAATCGATTGTCGAACTACTTTCCGAGCAATTCTTAGAAAAAGCAAAGGCACTAAATACGAATGTGGAACCTGTGAGAGTTCTTAAAGCAAGGGTATATCAAATCGCCGACGCAAACGTTCTTATTCGAGCCGCATCAAAAGCAAATAAAAATGGAAGGTATTTTTTTGGAATTAATTATATTACAATCGAGGAGATTGCTAATCTAGACAATCCATTTATTGGTTTTGTATGTGGATCGATTGAAAACACCATAATTATCCCGGCGCAACTATTCTTTACCAACCTATCGTCCATAAGCCATGACAGAAATGGTGAATATAAGATCAACATCGATAAGGACCTAAATATTGTATTAAAAGGTCGGGGGAATAGAATTGACTGCACTGAGTTTGTCAATGATTGGAACATACTACTTAAACCATTCGAAACATCAGAACCTAAGAATTCAGCTGAAGAGAGCTTACACGCAGTATTGCAAGGGAGGCTAATCGAAATAGGTAATATTCGGGGTTTTCATACCTACTGTCCTGATAGCTCAAAGCGGTTCAACCGCAAGACATTATCTGAAATTATTTCGCTAGATCAATGTCCCAAACTCGAATTTTCCGATTATGATGTGTTAAGGAAAATTGATGTATTATGGTTCATAGAAAAAGGAAGAAATCTTATTCCTCAATATGCTTTTGAGGTGGAATTATCCACTGGTACCTGGTCTGGCGTTGGAAGGTTAGCAACGCTTATCGATTATAGTAATGTAAAAATGTATGTTATTTCAAATGCTCTGAAACGATATAATCAGGTAATGCATTCTTTTTCAGAGATTGAGAAAAGATATTGTCATATGTTAACGGAATATGTTGGTGATTTGTATTCTGCGGAGTTGCAGTTGAAGGAACTAAGGTGTAAGGTGGGATTATAAAATTTATATTGTCAGCATGCGCTTTCTTTAATTTAGTATTCTTAAGATAACATGCCCCTCCTTATAATCAAATCGCCTGGAAAAATGCAGAGTCTATCTGAGTCGCTCAGAGCCGATGGCAAAATCATCGGGCTGGTGCCGACCATGGGTGCAATCCACAAAGGACACCTCAAACTTGTCGATATCGCAGCCAAAAAATCGGATACTGTTATCGTTTCGATATTCGTCAATCCCGCGCAGTTCAGCCCGGGTGAGGATTTCACCAGATACCCTGAAGCGTTCAAATCGGACTGTAAAAAGTTGGAAAGGGCCGGCGCCCATATAGTCTTTCATCCGTCGGTGGATGATATATATCCCGCGGGCTACTCGACGTACGTCAATGTCGACAGTATGACGGAGATACTGGAGGGCATCAGACGGCCTGTGCATTTCCGCGGCGTGGCGACCGTCTGCACCAAGCTGTTTAATATCACTAAACCGCATCTCGCTGTTTTCGGCCAGAAGGACGGCCAGCAGTTAGCGGTCATAAAACGGATGGTCAAAGACTTGAATTTCGATCTTAAGATTATCAAAGGCCCCATAGTGAGGACCAGGGACGGCATAGCCTTATCCTCCCGGCACTTCTACCTGAGCGAACAGGGTCTCCATAAAGCCAGGGTCATCAGGCAGTCGCTTCAACTGGCATCGGATATGATAAAGAAAGGTGAGAGAAGAGCTGGCATCATCGAATCCAGGATGCGAAAACTGATACAATCTATCCCCGGCACAAAGATCGATTACATATCATTTAACCGCTGGGATGACCTTGAACCGTTGAAAACGTTATCCGGGCAGGTCATGATATCCCTGGTGGTTGTGATTGAGGGGGTAAGGCTATTGGATAATGTGATTATGAGAGTCGGCCGGTAACTGGATAACCTCAGCAATTAAATAAGATGCGCTATTTCTTTAACTGACGGCGCAGGGAAACCTGCTCATAGCTCACTTTTTCTTTTTCGCCTTACCGCCGGATTTGGCCTTGACCGATTTGGTCAGGGCTTTTTCCTTCTTAGCGGCCTTCACCTTCTTCACTTTGGCATTTATCTTCGCAAAGCTTGCGCCTTCCGATCTCATGCGGATGATCTCATCGGGGGAATAGCCGTAATGCTCCGATAGAAATCTCAAATTCACAAAATTAACTATATCGGCATCGACGAGTTTTATGGTTTTCCAGCCTTTCTTCGGTTTATTTTTGAAATGGCCGTAGGCTTTGCCATAGGGCGGGCCTTTGACCTCTTTGACCTCGACGTAATAAATCTCCGCCGTAAAGCCATAGTGGAAAGTGATATCCATCCATGATTTTCCACCCAGATGGAGATCGATTATCACACCGGGGGAGACGCCAGCCCGTTTAGAGAGAAAAAACACCACCGGCAGATCATCGTCGGGGATACCCCGCTTTTTTACTATTAATACCTCTTTCTCGGGTGCTTTATAATGATCCCCGATAGAGAGGTAAAATTCCTTGATCCCACCTTCGTCCGCTCTTATCCCGATGTTGGTATCGGCACGAACATTATCGAGCGAACCACCCAGGAATAATAGAAGCGATATTAGAAATGTCAATCTCGTCCGCATATCTTTTCCTCCTTGTATTGAGTTCCGAGATTTTCACGCAGCGTTGAAAGAAAAACTTTCATTTACATAATATTATCGGATTTCTCTATATAGAATAAAGACAAAAATGATCGAAAGCGTGCTTTAATGTGCTTTATTCGGAGAATTTGGAAAGCATAAAACAGTATTGAGCCTGTTGGTTTACGGTTCAACATCTTCCAGATTCGTGAAGGTCACCACCGTCCGTCCGTCGACGCGTATCGGCGAGGACTGCGGTTCCATATCCGGTATACCTGATGCTATGACGGTTCCGGAAAAGGTCATATCGAGCTCGTACCTTATCGGCAGGCCGGTCGATTCATCCACCTCGATAGAGCCGGTATGCGTTCCTGTGATATCATAGAATATACTCACGGGACCCATCCGGACACCTTCACTGTCAGGGCTCGAAGTTATCACAGATGAAACGTCTATATCAGCCACGCCGTTCTTTCTGGATCGCAGCGTATAATTATCGACTACTTTCATGGGAAGGCCGGTGCTCACCATTGTCTCCGAAGTCCATTTATCTCCAGGCTCCACCGGCAATTCCGGATAAAACCCCGTGATTTGTTCGAGTGTCTGTCTTAAGTCATCCTCCCCAAACTGGCTCCTCATTGAAGCGATCATCTGGTCCTTAGCCGGCGAATCGGGAAGATCCAGATCCTCGATCATCTTATCAAGCATGGCATCTACACCCTGCAATTCAATGATTTGGCCTTTCCTGCTTATCACGACCCCGAGCTCCGATCCCACGACAGCTCCATGGCCCCTCATGGCCGGCTCGACATAATCGGGTGGGGAATCGGAGTCATATTCCGATGATTGAAAGCCGAAATCCTGCTTTACTTTAATCCTGGTATAAGTCAATTTGAGGTCAATATCGCCATTATCATTCGTTCCGATGACATCATATCTCCAGGACATCAGAAGTTCGTGCTCGAGCGTCTGATCACGCCCTCCTTCAGTCTGTACTACATTCTTATTCAACTCCATTACGCATAGATAGCTGCTTCCGGCCTCCAGGTTCAAGCTCAAGTCCAGGGGAGCCTGATCCTGCGCAGAAGAGTTCAGTGCGAAAGATAGTATAGTCAGTAATTTCAGTAAGAACGATACCCTCATAATGTCTCCCTTGGTGAATATACCGGCGTTATAACGGCAAGTCAACTTATCCCTGATGGGGGCTATCTGGGACAAATCAGTATCTAAACTCTTAATATTCTTCTCTTGAATATGCGCGCCCCGGGCTGATGATGATCTAATCCCGTGATAAAGCGCCACGATATTATCCATAACAGTGTAGAACATACACGAGACGTTATTACAGGCATCAACTATCCGCTTTAATTCCAACAGGTTAAGAAACATGCCTGCGGGCACAGGGTTTGCATAAGTGATCCCACAGGAATGTTTAACAAGAGGAGAAGCAATGGATAGGAGCAAAGAAATCGTTTGGGGCATAGTATGGGGAGTTACTGCCGGTCTGGTACTCACCATGCTGCTATTTTCTATAGGAAAGACGGCGGAGCCGGAAAGCGACGGCGGTATTGTCGAAATATCGATCTCGGGGGATTCTGTAACGATTATACTCGATAAGGATGGTTTGCTAAGAACTGTCACCGTAGGCCGTGATGAGTTTATCAAAACGGACTCTGGCATAGTCGTCGAGGATGAAATAATCATAGAAGATGGCAAGATTTATATCGATGGAGTCGAGTTGACGGAGGAAGAGCTCGAACGACTCTCCGTTGATAAAGAAGAAGAGAGATACGGCATTGAGCTAAGATATGACGGACGAAGAGATCGCATAATAAGGCGAAAAAGACTGGCCACCGTATATACCGATACCGAAGACGATGTTGTGAAATTCGGCGATGTTGTGGTTGAAGCTGATATTCGGGTCATCGGTGATGTGGTTTCTATTGGCGGTGACGTTACCGTGTACGGGAAGGTCAGGGGGGATGTGGTTTCGGTTTTTGGCGATGTGTTTCTCCAGGGCAATGCTTACGTTGAGGGAGATGTAGCCGCACCGTTCGGCACTGTTTTTCAGGATGAGGATGCTGTGGTTGAGGGTGATAAGATGACGGTTTCGGAATTCAAGAGCAAAAAACATAAAGCAGGTTTCGGCATAGGCGCTCGCTTCAATCGTGTGGAGGGATTCACGCTGGGGCCGAGCTTGCGATATGAGAGCAAATACAGTGAGTACCCCACTCTGGAAATGGAGGCGCTCTATGCCTTTACATTGAAAAGATGGGAATACGACCTGCAAATCGAACACAAGTTAGGCAACGTATGGGGACCGTCTTTCTTCGGCAGGATGTATCGTGTGGCAGAAACCTCGGATCGCTGGCTCATGCCTTGGCGAGCAGAGAATTCATTCGCCGGTGTTTTCTTAAAGGAGGATTTTTACGATTTCTACTGGATGAGGGGATTCTCAGGGGGCGTCGGAATATGGTATGGTGATAACGTTACATTCGGTGCCCACTATACCGGGGCAAAAATAGAAACCCTTGAGAAGACCGCGGAAAAGGCCATTTTCGGCGGTAAGAAGAAATTCAGAGAGAATTGGTCCACGATTCTGCCCGATTCCGCTGCTATTCTCGGAATGGAAGGCGATCTTAGTGAGTTCGGTTTGGGAGCAACCTACGATTCTCGCGACGACAGGTCAAAGCCAAACTCGGGGATTTTCACCAATCTTTATTATGCTCAAACGGTTGATTCCGATTCGGGCGATTTCGATTATCAGATGGTCAGTGCCGAATTTAAGGTGTATTACCCCTTGACATCCGACCAGACTTTCTTCTTCCGCTTCCGCGGTGGTTACTCCGATGATGACCTGCCGCTATTCAGAAGATTTTTTCTGGGGGGCATTGGATCACTCAGAGGATACGAATATAAGGAATTCGAGGGCAACAGGTATATGCTATTCAATGTTGATTATATCTGGCGGTTCTTCGATAGCAACTTTGGCGCCGGTGTCTTTTTCGACGGTGGCAAAGCAGCTTTCACGGGAAGCGATTTCGAGTCCGGCGAGTTTAAAACCGACGCCGGAATTGCGATTCTCATCGGTGATTTTCTACGATTGAACCTGGCTCAACGGCTTGACGATATCGACCAATCTCCGGTGCTCTCGGCCAGGGCACAGGTACTGTTTTAGATTGGGGATATCCAGGTTTTTTGCCGTCATAGAACAGGTGAGGCGTGCAATGTTTCCGCTCGATCATGCGGGAATTGGTTGCAAAAGTGGAGACAGGCAATTATAAATTGCTTGTGGATAGTAATTCGCCCAGCAAGGCTTCCGAGCTTTCAAGGAATTATTCATTAATTCGAGTCCGTCTTTTCTATCCTGTCTTATTGTTTACAATAATCGCAGCGTCACCCGCGTGGAGTATCGATACTGAGTTTCGTTACCTGGAATTTAACGAGGGTTCGATTCTAACCGATCTGGTCATCGTAGATTCTCTTCCTGGACGCCTTGTTGGATTTATTAACAAGGGTGTACCCGTCGCTTTTGAATATAAGCTCGAGCTGTGGAGGATCAGGCAGGGATGGTTCGACAGGCATATTGCGAACAGGGAGTTGACATACAGAGTCCGTTACGACACCTGGGAAAAGAGATATACGGTGATGCAGATAAAATCCGATCTGACGATAGAGCATATTCTTTCCAATACCCGGGAGGTTTTTGATCTGGTAACCAAGACCAGTCGCGTATCAATTCCCTTGAGCGATACATCGGGAATCTTCTATCTCGTAGGCAAACTCTCTATAAAAACTATGACAATCTCGAATTTCAAAGAAGTGGAATCGTGGTTGAAAGGCGAAATCTCCGGGGCCAAAAAACCGGATCTGGAATCGGCCCCCGATGACTTCGGGGAATTCTTGTTCAATACCGCCTTGAGGATCACAGGCCTGCAGAATATCTCCAATGAGATTAAAACCAGGAATTTCCGTATCGGCGATCTGCCCCTGAAATTCAATGAGCAGACCGAATAATTGATATATTCAGGTATCTCGATTTTTGCCTTTCGGATGATGTAATTTCTATCGTATAATATATCCGTGCCAGGCGAATCCATCATTGCCCGTCTCGATATTCTGCAAATAATTGTGGGTTTTCTGGCCGCTCTCTTCCTGGCATACGCATCCTATAGATTTAATGCTCTGTCCTGGTCCGGTGCGATTGGAATGATAATGGTCGGGACAATTATATTCGGTCTCGGCGGCTTGATTTTCGCGTTGCCGCTTATCTTCTTTTTCATATCGTCGAGTCTGATATCATTGATAATAACACCGTCCAAAAAGCAGGCCATGATCACTTTCGATAAGACCGGCCCCCGTGATATCTGGCAGGTGATGGCTAACGGTGGAGTGGGAGCGGTCTGCGCGATAATATTTTTCATTACAGGTGAACTGATCTGGTTTTTTCCGTATCTGGCCGCTTTCTGCGAGGCGACATCGGACACCTGGGCAACGGAACTGGGAACTCTATCGAAAAAGTATCCGGTATCAATTACGACCCTTAAAAGAGTAGAACCGGGGCGGTCCGGCGGGATTACAGTCATGGGCACACTGGCGGCGGTTGCCGGTTCTCTGGCGACCATGCTTTCAGGCTACGGCACCATCGTAATGGATTCGGGTTTACAGCAGTTTCAGTTTAAATTCTGGCTGGCCGCCGTCAATGCAGGTTTTGCGGGAGCGATTCTCGATTCCATGATAGGGGGATCGATCCAGGCCATGTACCGATGCAACGTCTGCAAGCGGATCACTGAGAAAAAACGACACTGTGAAGTGTCGGCAAATCATATCAGCGGCTGGCGGTTTGTAAACAACGATATGGTCAATCTTGTAAGCACCCTGTTCGCGGCGGCGGTAGTAGCTGCGATTTATCTAATATAGAAGATTCTAAACCTGGCAAGAGATTTATAACGATCGAATAAATTTCGCTTTTTATTTGATGAACCGCCATCCAGGAAATATGGATCTTTTTTCACGTCAAAATCTTTCGGATGAGGAAAGTAAGGAATCGACCCGTGTTTGGTTATTGCATTATACGTGTAAATCGGCGTGATCGTTATAGGAAAGCCAAATAAAAAGGGTTGCTGATAATTTTTTTTTGCTTATATTGAAACGATTGTTCTTTAGAAACTAACTTGTTGCAACACACTCAAATGGAGGAGCGCATGAGGTTTGTCGCAGGAATCTTAACATCATTCATGATTGTCTCCACTGCTCTCGGTGGAAACGTTGATCCTGAGCTTGCCGCAAAAATCGAAAACTCCGATCCGAACACCATGTTTCAGACTCTGATTTTCATGTCGGACCAGCTCGATGTCCTCGAAATGAAGCGTCAGCACAATCTGGTCTCCGCCACTCGCGCCGTACGGCATTATGATGTCATAACTGCACTACGGACGATCGCCACAGAATCCCAGCCGAATCTCCTGGCATATCTGGGCGAAGCCCAGTCCAGGGGAACGGTCGGATCGTTTCGTGGATTCTGGATAGCAAACATGATATCTGCGGAGATGACTCCGGCAGAAATCTATGCGGTGGCATCCAGGGTCGAGGTCGGGATAGTATACTCTGACTTCGAGCCGGAGATAGTCAAACCCATCATCGACGAAAACTACCAACCGCCCACAATAACCAGCGTGGAAAACGGTTTGCGTGCGGTCCGCGCCGACAGCATGTGGATGCTCGGAATTACCGGCCGGGGGCGGCTGGTTTGTAATATCGATACCGGTGTAGCCGGCTCTCATCCTGCGTTGAGCCATAGCTGGCGCGGCGCCAATGGCTACTCAGCTGAGGAAAGCTGGCTGGACACTGGAGGCAACAGCGAATTTCCCTACGATGCTGATGGCCACGGCACTCATACCATGGGGACAATCTGCGGCAGAAGCACGACCACGGCCGATACCGTCGGCGTGGCAATTGACGCGCAGTGGATAGCCGCCAGGGCGATTGTGAGCGGCGGAGACGCCACTCTAGCGTTTCAATGGGCCGCCGATCCCGACGGTGACCCCAATACAATTGAAGACGTCCCTGACGCCATCTCCAACTCCTGGTATTCGCCGGGAGGTGGTTGCCCTCCCTACTATTACACCGTGATTGATAATTGCGAGGCTGCGGGAGCTGCCGTGATATTTGCCGCCGGCAACTCAGGCCCGGGTCCCCAGACCGTGGAAGTTCCTGCCAATAGAATCACGACTCCTTATAACGTTTTTTCGGTGGGCGCAATAAACGGCAACTATGATAGTTACCCTATTGCCAGCTTCTCCTCCAGAGGACCGTCGGCGTGCGATGGTGAGACTATCAAGCCGGAGGTGGTTGCCCCGGGTGTAAGCGTTAGATCATCGGTTCCCAACGGCGGCTACCAGGGGGGATGGTCAGGCACATCCATGGCCTGTCCTCACGTGGCCGGCGCTGTCGCCCTTTTAAGGCAGGTCAACCCCAATGCCACGGTAGATACCATCAAGTGGGCGCTCATGGAATCAGCCCAGGATCTCGGCAGCCAGGGCGAGGATAACGCTTACGGCCATGGAATTATTAATATCCTGTATGCCATGGAGTTGATCCCGTCCGTGGATATGCCGTATGTGTTCCCAAATGCGGTCTATGTGGAAGAGCCCAATGACGATTACCCCGATCCGGGAGAGACTATCGATCTTTTCGTGAGGCTGGCGAATTCCGGATTGGATATAGACAACGTTTCCGGGATAATCTCGACAGAGGACCCATTTACAACCATAACCTCCGACTCAGCGTTCTATGGTTTTATTGCGCAGAATGACACGGCTCTCTCATCGGATCCCTTTACCATGTCTTTTTCCGAAGACACGCCCCAGGGCACAATAGTCGCATTCGATTTACGGATTGTCGGCGACGGTGATTACAGCGTCAACAGATCAGTCACCTTGATGGTGGGGTACCTCCCGGCCGCTATCGCCGATCATGATATCGGCAATGTATTACATACTATCTCCAATTTCGGGCAATACGGGCTTCATCCCGACGGAATGGACGGCGCCTGGGACGGAGCCGGATTTAAGATGCCTCAAACAGGCACTAATTATCTCTTCGAGGGAGCGCTGTTTATCGGTGATGGTCCCACTCGCGTTTCGAATGGAGCCAGAGATGAAGAACAGGTTATCAGTGACCATTTCGTCGCCATGAGCGGCATCACTCTGGAGGAACCGGGCCCCTTTGCAGATCAGGAATATCATACCTCTTTTAACGATCAAAACGCCCCGGAACCTCTCGGCGTGCTGGTCAGCCAGGAGACATACGCGTTCGAGGACGCCCCCGATGACGACTATGTGATTTTCGAATACACCATCACAAACATGGAGGATCAGGATCTCGAGGGCGTGCTTGTCGCTCATTTCGAGGACTGGGATATGCCCTGGAACACCGCCAACGACAGGGTTAATTTTGACAGGGAAAGAAACCTGGGTTATCAGTATGACAATAATAACTATAGAGGTCAGGCGGTTCTCTCCGACCTCGGCGTTTTCTCCTTCATGGCGCTCGATAACGAGCAACATGTTTATCCTCCTTTTTTCACTATGGAAGACAAATGGAGCTACATGAATGCCGGTATTATTGATACGGCAATTACCAATATACGAGACTGTTCAGTTATCATCACTACCGGCCCCTACGATATAGCATCAGGCGAATCGGTGATTGCGGCGTTCGCTATTCTCGGCGGAACTTCTCTTGCGGACATTCAGGACAATGCCTCGGCCGCCATCGCTCGTTATGGCGGATTGACGGCGGTCGACGATAATCCTGTTCGCCCCGACAATTTCTTACTGTCTCAAAACTATCCCAACCCATTCAATGCTCAGACTGCTATAGAATTCTCAATCCCTGCCGCAGGCGATGTTCGTCTTGAGACCTTCGATCTCCTGGGGAGAAAGATCGCTGTACTGATCGATGAAAAGCTTGAAAGCGGATTTCATTCCGTGATCTGGGATTGCTCCGACCTTTCCACGGGCGTATATTTCTACCGCCTTACGGTTGGAGATAAAACGGCAGTCAAGAAAATGACACTGTTAAAATAGAAGCTTGAGACGCGCCAAGCGTTCAAAGCAGATTCAATATCGGGACCGGTTCGAGCCGGTCCCTTTTTATTAGGCGGGGCTCATGCCGTCGGACAATCCACTTATCCCCGGGACGGCATGCGCAAGCTCTTAATTCTTATCTTCAGTAGACGGACGTTGCCCGGCAGAACCCTCAGTCGGGCTATATTCGCTGCGCTCATTTCTATCCGGCTGCTGGATACCATCCAGCAGTCCCTTATCGATCAGCACGTATTTATCCGCGGCCTGCCGCAATATGTAGGATCCCCCGAGATTGGCCACCTCAACATGCTTGCCGATATCCTTTATGTTATCTACCAGCACAGCAAAATCCTCGTCGCCCGACACCAGAATAGCCGTGTCGTAGTTATCCTTGTAGGCGTGAGAGAGCATATCGATAACTATAAAGGTATCGACACCTTTTTCCACGTATGTCGGGACCGAAACGAAAGTGCCGTCGGGCAGGGTCTGCTTGACCAGTCTCTTCTCAAGTCGTCCGAACTTCTTGGTTAAATAAGGAACCGTATCGAGAGAATCGAAAAACGATTGTTGTTGACGATACTTTTCCTCGTCGTCCTCCCTGTTGAGAGGCGCATTATAATAGTAAACGCGGATCAGTTGCCTGTCCTGAACCAGGCGTCTCGAAAACTCATGGAAATCCAGATTGGTTCTTCCCATGACATGTTTCAGGCTATGATAAAGATTATTGCCGTCGATAAATACCATAACCCTCTCTCTATGACCGTCTCTTGATAATAAACCCATGATACATACCTTCCTTCAAATTCAGTTAATAAATCGATATTTCATTCTGGCGGCTGGATAGATAGTATTCTCGAATGAACTCCAGAGATGCCGAGAGCTTCATTTCGAGCAATGGCCTCGATCTCCGACCGGTCAGCCGCAATTCAAATTAGTCAACGTTTGTAGCATTTCTCCTTTCTTTTTGGGATCTGCTGTCATCGTTTCCATATTCACAGGTAGGGACAACAGCCGTGTTTGGCTCGCACCGAGATTATGGTCAGGATTACTCCCTTTTACCTACGTGCCTGTCGATATAGAAGAGAGATCCGGGCCGGCTTTCGACCATTTTTATCTGGTTTAGGATTTCCTCTGCGCTGGCCTCCTCCTCCACCTGCTCGGTGATGAACCATTGTAGATGAGTGCTCGTGGCGTAGTCTTTTTCCTGCATGGCCATCTCGTTGAGCTTATGGATGCTGGCTGTGACCTCTTTCTCGTGTGCCAGTGTTTTCTCAAAAACATCCTGAACCGAATCGAAATCCCCGGGCGGAGCTTCCAGAGCACCGAGCATTACGCTGCCACCACGATTCACCAGGTAATCGAATAGCTTAAAGGCATGTTCCTTTTCCTCTTCTGATTGCATTCTCATCCAGCCTGCAAAACCTTTGAGATTTTGGGTTTCGCACCAGGCGGACATGGCAAGATACAAATACGATGAGTAGAATTCGGCGGTGATTTGATCGCTGATCGCCTGTTGCATTTTTTTGCTTATCATTTCAATCTCCTATCACTGACAACGGATGAAGTTGGGCCTGGAAATTGCAGACTGCGATATCCTGCGATGTCGATTATTCTCAATGCTGCATATAAAGCAGACACCCCATAACCCGTCCCGTTCCCGTTTAATGCTAAATTATCTGGTTTATTTCAGGCGATCATTACTTTTTCTTGGACCAGATCCCGTCTTTCTCAACCCATGTATAGCGCGCTTCACCGTTTTTCTTGTGAAGGTTGATTTCGGTGACTTCGAGGCCGTGCTCATCCTCTTTCATAAAAATATCCAGATCGTACATATCGTTGTCAGTCGCCTTAAAGTCGGCGCATGCGAAATAAACGCCGTCGCCCAACGCGGCCAGCCTCTCCTTATGTACTTTATCCAGTGTCAGCGCCAGCGGCTTGCCCTGTTGATTATCGAAAAAGAGGAAATATCCGCCCTTGAGATTAGATTCTTTGCTGACATAATCGGTGATAGCATCAGCTAAAGATTCTTTCGAAAGAGCCGCTTTCTCTGATGTTGGATGCTCGCCTTCATGCTCAGACGGATGCTCGGTTGGATGTTCCTGCGCAGATATCGCCGAAACTCCAGCGAAAACCATAACCAATAATGATAGAAATGCTTTGCGCATAATCCCCGGATGAATCGGATTCCTGAAATGCATTCTAAACCTTCCTTGCTAAATGGTTTAAGGATTCTTTATAACCTAAATCAACAAACCTGTTTCTGATGCTGTTGGTTCCCGTCCACTTTATTTCATCCGATATAAATTGCAATTACCCCTGTCGGCAACAATCATGAAATTGTATCTATTGCCTCAATTTCCTTCATCAAAGCGTCGAATATCTCGGATTCATCATATCGCCCGATGACCTCCCCGTGACGTGTCAACATCAGCCGCCCTTTGCCTCCGATAACTCCGATATCAGCGCTTGCCGCTTCCCCGGGACCGTTGACGACACATCCCATAACAGCCACTTTGATGTTTTTGGTCGTGGTTTCGAGAGCTTTTTCGACCTTGGCCGCCAGCTCATAAACATCCGTCTCGGTGCGCCCGCACGATGGGCAGCTAACAAGCTCCAATCCCCTGCGGCGCAAACCGAGCGCCTGCAGTATGGCCCAGGCGGCCTTTATCTCTTTTTCAATATCGGCTGAGAGAGAGACTCTCAGGGTGTCACCGATTCCCTCATGGAGCAAGTGCCCCAGGGCCACCGCCGTCCTTATGGCGCCGACGAACTCCGTTCCCGCTTCCGTTACTCCCAGGTGCAAAGGATAATCGCAACGATCGGCTACCATCTGATAGCATTCGATAGTCTCCACCGGTGATGAGGCTTTTATTGAGATAACAATATCGTGGAAACTGTGCTTCTCCAAAAGCTCCACGTGGCGCATGGCCGATTCGACCATGGCCTCCGGCTTGGGACCGCCATGCTTGTCGATTAGTTCCGTCTCCACCGAGCCGTGATTGACCCCAATCCTGATCGGAATTCCTTTTTCGCCGGCTTTATCCACAACCGCCCTCACTTTTTCGTTCCCGCCGATATTGCCCGGATTAATGCGCAGTTTGTTGAATCCGGCATCGGCCGCTGCAAGTGCGAAACGGTAATTGAAGTGGATGTCGGCCACCAGCGGAACATCGGTCCCTTTCCTTATATCGGGAAGCGCTGCAGCCGCCCGGCGATCCGGCACTGCTACCCGGACGATCTCCGCCCCGCATGAAGCAGCCCGGTTTATTTCCGATATGGTTTTCTCCACCTGATCCGGTGGCGTATTGACCATTGTCTGCACGGCTATCGGGTTGTCGCCGCCGATGACGATCTTGCCAATTCTGACCGTCCGCGTTTTCCGTCTATTTTTCATTCCCTGAGGATTCGTTGGATTTCTCGTCGAAAACATTGACTTCTGCATTACCATTTGATGAAGCCAACTCGCTGATGCGATCTACCACCTTTTTAATAGCCCAGTCGGGAGTGGAGGCCCCCGCAGTTACACCGATGTCTTTTACTTCTTTCAGCCATACGGGATCGATCTCTGAGTAATCATCGATTAAATAGGCGGGAGTGCCCAATCGTTTGGAAATCTGTGCCAGCCTCCGCGAATTAGCCGATGTTTGCGACCCGACTACTATCAAAAGATCCGTTCTCGAGGCTAAATCCACAACAGCCTTCTGATGTTTACGGGTGGCACTGCAGATTGTGTTTTTGATTTTCACTTCCCTGTATTTTTCACGAACCAGTTCAGCCGCTTTTTCGAACAACTCCATCGATTGTGTGCTCTGTGAAATTAAGGCCACATGACCGTCGATATCCGGCAGGTCTTCAAGCGACGCAATCTTCTCCAGTACGATGATCTTTTCCGGATTATGACCTTTGACCCCTTTCATCTCATCGTGATCCGGATCGCCGAAAACAATTACGGTATAGCCTTTTTTGATGAAGTAGCCGGCCGCTTTGTGCAGAATGGTTACCAGCGGACAGGTGGAATCTATGACGTTTAATTTCTTATCCTTGGCGCTCTGTACCACCGACGGCGCAACTCCGTGAGCGGAAATGATCAGAGTTCCCGAACTCACCTTATTCAGGTCCCTGGTGCGGTTAATCCCCATATTATCGAGATCAGCAACGACCGAATTGTTGTGGACGATCTCATTTAGGATTGTAATTTCGCCCGTTAATTTCTCACGGGCTTCTTTAGCCATGCTGATAGATCTCTCCACTCCCATGCAGAATCCGCGGGCTTTGGCAAGATAGATGTTCATAGTTGTCTTTTTTGATCTCATAAAGAGCCGGTAAAAATTACGTTAAACCTGTGAAAAACTCATGTATCCCGGTGCTATCCGATAACTCGGGGTGAAATGTAAAAGCCATTTTGTTGCCGGCCATAACGCCGGTAATATCGTCACCCAGCCAGGCTATCGGTTCGACATCCTTACCCATTCTTGTTATTTTCGGAGCCCTGATGAATACCATCTCAAACGGCTCGGTTAAAAATTTTATCCTGCCATCGGCGGCGAACGAATTTATCTGGCGGCCGTAAGCATTTCGCCTGACAGTCATATCTATTAAACCCAGGGCATCATCCTTCGGTGCCTCGATCTCGCGCGACATGATGACAGAACCCATG
>SDBT01000218.1_pt1 | contig 83838 bp, 79 predicted proteins | sample 2277101 | NCBI WGS metagenome assembly SDBT01 (sample SAMN10404973, study PRJNA504765) | marine sediment metagenome | isolation source: marine sediment core GS10_PC15, 103 cmbsf | place: Arctic Ocean: Southern Knipovich Ridge | collected 2010
TACCGAATCCGCACGTCTTGCGGTCGCTGCAGCAGCGCTGTTTCAAGCTGCTCGATCGCCTCAGCCACTCGCATGCTTGCCAGCAGCTCAACTCCTCGCTGCAGATGGATTTCGGGGCCCTGCCGGCCGGCTACCACTGCAGCGGTGCAAACGGACCCCGCCAAGGCGAAGGCAAGGCACATCGCAAGCAGCGATCTCATGGTTCCTTCCGAGCGATGAGGCCGCGCTGCTCATCGAGCACCAGCCAGCCGGGCGCGACCTGCTCCAGGTTCGTTGTCTCCCCGTTCCGCCAGGTCACCTGCAATCGGTCCGCGACGCCGCCGGGGAGATAGATCAGCAGGCGCGGATCGTTGCTGCCCACGTAGCCATCGCTGCCGCGGAGCTCGAAGATCTGACTCGTATTACCGGAATCCACAACGATCTTGGCACCGTAGGCGCTGCGGTTTCCTGACCGCCCGATCAGGCTCAGGCGAAGCGCTGGTGAGGCCATCGCACCATCGTTCTGCAGCAGGTTCGGCGACCCGCTCATATTGGTGATCAGCAGATCCCAGTCGGCATCGTTGTCGTAGTCTGCCAGCAGGACAGCCCTCGAGGATCCCAAATCTGCCATCCCTGACCCGGCGTTCTCTCCTATCTCGAGGAAGTTCGGCTCACCGGTCTGGGCCAGCTGGTTGATATAGAGCAGGTTGCGCTGCTCCCAGGGCTCGAGCCCCTCGAACGACATCTGCGGATAGACGTGGCCATTGGCTACGAAAACGTCTTGATCACCATCACCGTCGATGTCCAAAAACTGCGCCCCCCAACCCATGTATGCCATGCTGGAGACGGCGAACCCGAGCTGCTCGCTGGCGTCGTCGAAAGTGCACTCGCCTATGTTTCGGTAGAGCGTGTTGTAGTCGTGCTGGAAGTTGGTGACGAAGAGGTCGAAGTCCCCGTCAGCATCGTAGTCTGCGGAGGTCACTCCCATCCCGGATTGCTCCCGTCCGCTGCTGCTGAAGCCAGCCCCACTGAAGAGCGACCAGTCCAGCAATGCGTGGTCAGGCTCGTGTCGGTACAGGAGGTTCATGGTCGAGTCGGTGGCGACGTAGATGTCGGGCTGGTGGTCGCCGTCGCAGTCCGTCGCCAGCAACGCGAGACCAAAGGTCTTGTCCTCATCGACCTCTGTATCCGGCCAGGGAACGAAGCTGCCATCACCGAGGTTTCGGTAGAGGGCGTCGACATCCCCAACCAACCCCTCGGGTCCGCAGTGCACCTCGATCCCCCGGTAGAAGCAGGCATTGTCACCGAGCGCCGGAATTCTCTCAGCGTCTATGTCCACGTAGTGCGCCACGTAGAGGTCGAGCCAACCGTCATCGTCCCAGTCCGTGAATACGGCGCTCGTGCCCCAGCGCGGATCTTCAGCGCCCGAGGGCCACAGCGAGAACGTTCCGTCACCGTTGTTCCGGTATAACTTGTTCGGCCCGATGGCCGTGACGTAAATGTCCGGAAACCCATCGTTGTCGACGTCGCCGACTGCCACCCCGTTACCCCAGATCACGTCCCGAAGGCCGGCCGCGATGCTCACTTCCTGGAAACGCCCGCCGCCGTTACGAAAGAACCGGTGCCCCGCGTCATCCCAATGCCCGAGCTCGCCACGCAGATAGGCGTCAACTGTCGCGGGTGGATCGGGCGTCACCACGGGCAAGGAGTTGATCAGCAACAGGTCCATCCAGCCATCGAGGTCGTAGTCCAACCAGGCGCCACCCGACCCCGCCATCTCCATGATGAAGCCCTTGTCGGGCCCCCCATACAGATGCATGAACGAGATGCCCACATCTTCGGTAACTGCGATCAGCTCGATCTGCTCCTGCACCCGAGCTCCGCTGTGCGCGCCGGCACCGTTCAGCCCCAGCATCGTCAGCATCAAGGCCACAATCAATCGGGAAACAGGGGGGCCGCAGCGCGATTGACCAGCCTTCTTCCACCCAGCTAAGATCAAGTATTGTCTTTCTCCCCCCAACGCATCTTCAGCCTCGAACCACCATTCATGCGTCGATTCTTCACTTTAGCACTGTCTGCAATCGCAGTCGTGGCCGTGCTGGCCCTGACGATCGCCCTTTGGTGGATGCCGCGCGCAGAGCCCCTGGAGTACCGGGGGGCCAATGTCCTGCTCATCTCTATCGACACAATCAGAGCCGATCGGCTCGGGGCCTACGGGTACGCAGATGCCGAGACGCCTCGACTCGACCAACTCGCTCGGGAGGGCGTTCGGTTCGAGCAGGTGGTGTCGCCAATGCCGCTAACGCTGCCCGCCCATACCTCTCTTTTTACCGCCCTCTTTCCCCCTCAACACGGGGTGCGCGACAACGGGCTCTTCGAGATTTCGCCGGACGCCACGACGCTGGCAGAACAGTTGGAAGCCGTAGGGTACGACTGCGGCGCCTTCATCGGAGCGTTCGTTCTGCACTCCCGCTGGGGGCTGGACCGCGGCTTCTCGACCTACAACGAAGACTTCGAGTACGGACAACCCTCTGCCATCCAGGGACAGGTGGAAAGACCTGCCGAAGCCGTCATCGCCGCCGCCCTGCCATGGATCAAGGCGGAGCGAGAGTCACCGTTCTTCGCCTGGGTGCACCTCTACGATCCTCACTCGCCATATGCTGCTCCCGAGCCCTGGGGCACTCGCTACGAGCAGAGACCTTACGACGGCGAGGTCGCCTACACGGACGATCAGATCGGCATGCTGCTCGATGAGCTCGAAGGGGCCGGACTGCTCGAGAACACCATCGTCATCGTCACAGGTGATCACGGGGAGGGCTTGGGAGATCACGAGGAGCCCGGGCACGGTTTGTTCTTGTACGACACCACGCTCTTGGTGCCCCTCTTCATCAGACTTCCCGACCTGCAACTAAGTGGCCGCGAGGTACCTGAGCAAGTTCGTCTCATCGACATAGCGCCAACCGTTCTCGAGCTGGTCGGCGCACCCCCGGCCGAACAGTTTGCCGGCCTCAGCCTGGTGCCCTACTTCGAGGGACAACCCGGCGGGCGCACTGCCTACGCAGAGACCTTCTACCCGCGCTGGTACTACGGCTGGCAGGAGCTTTACGCCGTTCGCCAGGACGGCTTCAAGTACATCCTGGCGCCCAAGGCAGAGCTCTACATGGTGAGCGCTGATCCCGCGGAGAGCCAGAACCTGCTCGACCAGCAACCGGGGCGGGTCGCCGCTCTTCGGGCCGAGATCGAGGAACTGCGTGGAGAGGGCGCCGTCGCGCGTCCCGGTCAATTGTCACCCGAGGCGGAGAGGCGGCTACGGTCACTCGGTTACATCGGCTCGGCGCCCGCGGACATAGCCCCTGAAGAGGAGCTTCCGGACCCCAAAGACAAGATCGGCCTGTTCAAACTCACTACCGAGGCTCACGGCAAGCTCGTGAACGGAAATGCCGCCGAGGCCGTGGCGCTGTTCAGAGAGATCATCGAGGAGGATCCGCGTATCGTCAGTGCACACCATTCACTCGGTAACGCTTTCTTCCGTCTAGGTGATTTCTCGAGTGCGGCAGAGGCTTTCCAGGGGGCGTTGGAGCTGAACCCGGAGGGTCTTCTGGCCTTGGCCAACTTGGGAGTGGCGCACCGCCGCATGGGCGATACGGAAACGGCGCGCGCGGATCTCGAGGCACTCCTGCTGATGGATCCGGAGAACCCCACGGCTCATCTCAACCTTGGTGAGATGGCATTGGAAGCGGAGCGGCCAGCCGAGGCGCTGGCGCACTTCGAGGGTGGTCTGGAGGGCAACGAGGCGCTGCCGGCGATGCGCTTCGGGCTGGGAGTGGCGACCTTCCAGTCGGGTGATATCGACCGCGGCGAGATCATCCTCGAAGAGCTCGCGGTGGAGCACCCGAACTTCCCGGAGGTCCACTACTATCTTGCCCTGATTGCAGACGAGCGAGGTGATCCGGCGGCCGCTGCTGAGCTCTACCGTACCGAGGTGGGACACAACCCGCTGAGCCACCGCTCCTGGTTCAACCTCGCACAGCTTCTCGCCGCGGATCGCAACCACGCCGAGGCCGTCACGAACTTCGAGAACGCCATCGAGGTGAACCCGAACAACGGGCCCGCCTACGTCTTTCTTGGCCGCTCATTGCTGGCATTGGGAGATGCCTCTCGGCTCGCCGAGGCGGAAGCGGCCGCACGCAGTGGCCTCTCGCTCGAACTACCCCAGCAGCTCGTCTCGCTGGCTCATTACATACTGGCGGACGTTTACAGCCGCCTCGGCAGGCCCGATGACGCGCAGCGCGAGGTTAACCTTGCCCGGGCAGCGGAGCGTGACGTCACACGATGAGAAGTCCAGGCTAGACGCCCAGTGAGGTCAGCAGTACCTCCGTAACCTGTGAGACGTTGCCATTGCCGTCGATCGTAAGATCGGAGCTTAGGTAGCCCGGCTCGCGGGCCGAGAGGAGCTCCTCCAGCTTGGCGCTGCCCCACAGTGGTCGATCGAGCGAGGCCTCACCGCAGCGTCGCTGCATCACTTCCAAAGTGCACCGCAGCCACACGAGCGTGGCCGCTTCTACACAGACGGCGCGGTTGTCCGGGTCCATGAGGGTACCGCCGCCAAGAGCCACGACTGTCTTGGGCGCCAGCACTGCTTGCCGTAGAGCGATGCTCTCCAATCTGCGAAACGTCTCCTCCCCGCCCGCCGCGAAGATCTCCGCAATGCTTTGGCCTCCGAGCCTGATGATCGCCTCGTCGAGGTCGAGGAATTCCCACTGCAACCTCTCGGCTAGCCGACGGCCCACCGTACTCTTGCCGCTGCCCATGAAGCCGGTCAGGTGGATTTGCCGCTTCCCTCCCGGCAAGTCCTCTGACGGTGGCTTCCCCGCGGGTTCCTTCGGTGTGCCGGTCACCTCTCGGCTACCCCTTCCAACGCTTCGTTGAAGCCCGGGTAGGAGATTTCCATGGCTTGCGCCCCCGAAATCGTCACCGGCCTCTCGGCAGCCAAGCCAACCGCACCCATGGCCAAGGCGATACGGTGGTCTCCCTGCGAGCTAACGCTACCTCCCCTGAGCCCGGTCCTGCCCGCTACCGCGAGCCCGTCAGGAAACTCGTCGACCTCCGCGCCCAACTCGCGCAGGGCCGCGGCTGTCGCAGCGATTCGATCGCTCTCCTTGACCCGCAGCTCGGCGGCACCGCGAATCTCCACGCCATCCTCGGTGAACGGTCCGAGGGCGGCCAGTAGAGGGAGCTCATCGATGAGCCCGGGCACGCGTTCGGCAGAGATCAACCCTCCTGTCAGCTCTCCGTCCACCCCCCGCACCTCCAGGGTCCCGAAGGGCTCACCACACCAGTTGCCCAGGTCATACGTTTCGATGCTGCAGCCCCAGGAACGCAGCAGGTCAACGATCGCCGCGCGGCTCGGATTGAGGCCAACCCGGGGCAACGTCAGTGCGCTGTCCGGGCACAGGCTAGCGGCCACCAACCAGTAAGCCGCCGAGGAGACGTCGGCAGGAATGCGTCCTTGAATCGGCTGCAGGGCAGGATCCGGCTGCACCGACACGAGCTGCCCTACGCCAGCGGGCGTGATCTCGACGCTCGCCCCCATCGCCAGCAAAAGGCGCTCCGTGTGATCGCGAGTCGGCAGCGGCTCCTCGACACTGGTGCGGCCATCGGCGTAGAGGCCGGCCAGAAGCACGCAGGATTTCACCTGTGCCGAGGCCACCTCCGGACGGTAGAGAATGGCTCTCAATGGGACCCCGGATCCAGCGATCTCCAGGGGAGCGGTGCCACCCGGAGCTGTCTCGACCCTCGATCCCATGGCACGAAGAGGGTCGCCGATACGGCGCATCGGGCGGCTCCTCAGCGAGCGGTCGCCGGTCAGTATCGAGTCGAACCGCTGGCCCGCGAGGATGCCGGATAGTAGGCGCATGGTCGTGCCGCTGTTGCCACAGTCGACACGCGAGCCGGGCGCCCGCAGGCCCCTGAGGCCCCTGCCTTCGACGACGTAGGTGCCGCTGGCCGGAGACCTTTCATCGACCGCCACGCCGAGGGCCTGAATCGCCCGAGCTGTAGAAAGGACATCGGCGCCCCGGGGGAATCCCTCGATCTTGCTCGCGCCCTCGGCAAGCGCGGCGAGAAGCAACGCCCGGTGCGCGATGGATTTGTCTCCCGGCACGCGGATCTCGCCCTTCAGTCGGCGAGCGGGCTTGACCGTCCAATCCATCTCGGTTCCCTCGACCAGCAAAGGGGATTACGCTCGTTCTCGCTCCGTACGACGTCCGACGGTACTGGCAAGAATCACTCCCACCACGACGATAATGTCGATCCCGGTGAACCAGGTGTGGAGCCGCTCGACAACGGCTGCAACGCGGGAGAAATACTCCGGCGGAAACTCGGCCATGATCCCCAAGGTCAGAACCTGGATGATCACCAGCGGCCCGACGTAGCGCAGCAGGTTGACCCAAACGGTGAGAAACCGGAAGCGTGGATTGCCGGCCAGCACCTCTTTCTCGACCTCAGTACGATCCCAGTACCAACCGACGAACAGGCAGACAAACAGGCCGCCGAGGGGCAACATATAGTCGGAAACGATACGGCTGACGAGGTCGAAATAATTCATCTGAAAAATGCCGACGCTGCCAAGAACCCCTTCGCCGGCGGTGCCGCCGAGCATGGTGGCAATCGACCAATTCGCCCAGGCACCCGTGGCCAACGCCGCAGGGATTCCCAGCACGAAGATCCCGCTTCCGAGAACCCATACCGCCTGCGCGCGGCTCCAGCGACGCTCGTCGATGAAGTAGGCGCACACGACCTCCAGCAGCGAGATGCTCGAGGTCAGGGCCGCCATCACGAACAAAGCGAAAAAGATGCTCGCAAAGAACGCGCCACCCGGGATCTGGTGAAAGACCGCCGGCAGGGTGACGAAGATCAGCCCGGGCCCCTGGGCCGGCTGCATGCCGAAGGCGAACAGCGCGGGAAAGATGGCGAAGCCGGCGGCCACCGCGACGAAAGTGTCCATCGCCGCCACTTGGATGCTGGATTTGGGCAAGTTCTGCTTGTGGGACAAGTAGGAGCCGTAGGTGATCATCGTGCCCATCCCGACACTGAGCGTGAAGAAGGCATGGCCCATGGCGGTCAGCATGACCTCCGGCGAGATTCTCGACAGGTCCGGACGCAGCATGAAGGAGATCCCGGCACCCGAACCGGCCAGAAAAAGCCCGCGGACGATCAGAATCACCAGCAACCCGAGGAGGATCGGCATCATGATCTTGCTGGCCCGCTCGATGCCTCCCCTGACGCCGCGGGCAACGATGACCATCGTCAGCACCATGAACAGGCCGTGAAAGCCAATGCTCTGGACGGCACTGCTGGAAAGGGCGGTGAAATGAATATCGGCGGCCTCCGGTGTCGCCAACCCGCTGATCATCCCGAGGGGACTCTCGAGCGCATAGGCCATGACCCACCCGGCAATGACGCTGTAGAAGGAGAGCAGCAGGGCACCGGCCAACACCCCCATGCCACCGACCAGCGGCCAAAACCGGCCCGCACGAAGGGCTCGGAACGCACCCACGGGGTTGAGCTGCGTCTTCCTGCCGATGACGAGCTCGGCAAGGAATACCGGAGTGCCGATCAGGACGATGCAGATAACGTAGATGAGAATGAAGGCGGCGCCGCCGTTCTCCCCCATGATGTAGGTGAAGCGCCAGATGTTGCCCAACCCGACAGCCGAGCCCGCTGCCGCGAGCAGAAACCCCATGCGCGAGCCCCAATGCTCACGCGCACCCCCCGGAACGTTCTCAGACATCCTTGCCTCCTGCATCGTGGCCGCTGCCGCCGCCCGGCCCGGCCGCAGCATCGCTCGAGCTCGGGCTCTCCTTGCGGCGCCTCTCCACACGCAGCGAGTGAATCAGCAGCACCGTGAACCCGCCCCAGAGAATGCTGAGCATGATCACCATCATGACAATGGTGCCGCTCTCCATGGTTCCCGCTCGCTTTCCTTTTAGCGCCGCAACCCGCGGCTCACGAAAACTCTTGCGTCGGTAGCTCGCAGCCAACCAGCAGGTCGCTGCCGCCTCATTGCTCCTCGCCTAACGTACGCGCGGCGATCCGATCGTTGAAGATCCAGAAGATTACCAGCATGACCGTCCACTGGAACAGACAGGTTCCAAGCGTGAACACGGCGAAAGGATTCCACCATGACTCGCCGGATGTCGACGCCTGCCACAGCCACCAGCCGAGCATGATGGCGAACTCTACGGGGATGACGAACTTGATGATGAAATCGAACCACTTGCCGATGGGCAGGTCGTTGTTGGCCGGCTCGATGAGCTCCTCGCGGAATCGTGCAGCCCCGAAACGGCGCACGGCTACGGCGAACAGGAATCCGGAGACCATCAGTCCGATGCCCCATACTGCATCCTGGTTGCTGAAAAAGCTGAGGTTCACCGCCGACGGAATGCCCAGCAGGAAGGCGCCGGTGGCGACGAACGCCACAGCCTTGGGACGGGTCAGGCCGGCGTCCATGAAGATGCAGGTGCCGAGCTCGATTTGCGCGATCAGCGAGGAAAAGGCGGCCACCACGAGAGCGAGGAAGAACAACACCAGGAAGAGCGCCCCGTAGGGAATCTGCTCGAAGAGCCGGGGCAACCAGATGAAGGTCAATCCGGTGCTGGCCGGCCCACTGTCGCGCAGCACTTCGCTGGCCTGCATGGCGGGCAGCACCGCGAAAACCGTCGGGATGATCGCCATGGCGGCGAGCAGTGAAGCCGCGTTGTTGCCGAGCCCGATGGTCATCGAGTTCATTACAATGTCGTCTTTGCTGCGTGTGTATACGGCGTAGGTGAGCAGCAGGCCCCAACCAGCGCCGGTCGACCATGCCGACTGTGTCAGTGCCTCGAGCCAGATCCTGTAGTCGAGCAGGTCACCCCAGTTCGGGTTGAACAGGTAGTTGAGCCCATCGACAGCCCCCGGCAGCGTCAGGGCACGCGCTGCAGCGATTACCAGGATGATGAACAAGGTCGGGATCAGAAGCTTGCTGGCTCGCTCGATGCCGGCCACAACACCGCGATAGACGATGAAGCCACCAACTCCCATGGCACAAAGATGGAAGAAGATCGGCTCCCAGGTGGTGGCCTGGAATGACTCCCAGTAGGCACTGCCGTCCACTCCCAGCAACCTGCCCCCGAGAGCCGCCCACAGGTACTTGATGCACCAGCCCGTGACCACCGAGTAGTAGAAGGTGATCGCCATCGTGCACCAACCGACAAAACAACCCATCCAGGTGAAACGCTTGCCGATTAGCTTGCCGAAAGCACCTACCACGCCGAAGCGTGTGTGGCGCCCCATGGCGGTCTCGACCATGAGCAGCGGGATGGCCCAGAGGAACAGGAAGATCAGCCACGGAATCAGAAAGGCGCCCCCGCCGTTCTGAGCGACGATCCGCGGGAAGCGCCAGATGTTGCCAGTGCCAACCGCCATGCCAAGAGCGGCCACCAGCAAACCGTATCGAGAGGTGAAGGACTCATTTGCGCGCATGGTCGGTGGAATCTACCTCTTTCGCGGGCCCGGCTCACCCCCCGCCACTACTCGCGCTCCTAGCCGGAACGAGCAGCGGGGAGGATCTCGTCGAGCATGTGTGTGTCGTAGTCGCCGGCCACGAAGCCGGGGTGGTCGACAATGCGCCTCAGGAGCGGCAAGTTCGTGTCGATGCCCTGAATTACGAACATGTCGAGGCAGCGCCGCATCCGGGCTAGGGCTTGCTTGCGGTTGTAGGTGTGGACGATCACCTTGGCCAACATGGAATCGTAGTACGGCGTCATGAAGTAGGCCTCGTGCGCCGCGGTGTCAACGCGAACTCCCGGCCCCTTGGGAATGTTGAAGGCCGTGATTTGCCCCGGTGACGGGTTCATCGTCTCGGGGTGCTCCGCGTTGACCCTGCACTCGATAGCGTGACCGCGAAAGTGTAGGTCTTCCTGGGAGAACGGCAGCGGCCGTCCGTCCGCAACACGAATCTGGGCCTTGATCAGGTCGAGCATCGACACCGCTTCGGAAACCGGGTGCTCGACCTGGATCCTCGTGTTCATTTCCATGAAGAAGTGGTTGCCATCGCCGTCAACGAGAAACTCCATGGTGCCGGTGCTGCTGTAGTTGATCGCCCGCGCACCCTTCAGAGCATCCTCCCAGATGGCCTCGCGTTGCTCGGGACGAAGCGCCGGCGACGGTGTCTCCTCTACCAGCTTCTGATACTTGCGCTGCACACTGCACTCGCGCTCGCCGACGTGCACGATCTCGCCATGCTGATCGCCCAGCAGCTGCACCTCGATATGGCGAGGGCGAGCCAGATACCTTTCTACGTAAATGTCGCCTGACCCGAAGGCAGCCTCGGCCTCTCCGCGTGCCATGCTGAATGCCTGTGGCAAAGCCTCCTCGCTGAGCACGACACGCATGCCCTTGCCACCGCCACCCGACGCCGCCTTCAGCAGAACCGGGAATCCGATTTCCCGGGCAGTGATCAGGGCGGCCTCCTCGTCGGTGACGGCGCCTTCGCTGCCGACCATGACGGGAAGGCCAGCGTCACGCATGATGGCACGTGCCACCGCCTTATCGGACATCTGCCGCATCGCCTCGAGGCGCGGACCGATGAAGATCATGTTGCAGGTGTCACAAATCTCGGCGAAGTGGGAATTCTCGGCCAGGAAACCGTAGCCGGGGTGAATCGCGTCCACTCCCATGATCTCGGCGGCCGAAATCACTGCGGGAATGTTCAGATACGATTCCACGGCTGGTGGCGGACCGATGCAGATCGCCTCGTCGGCAAAGCTCACGTGGAGGGCATCGCGGTCGGCCTCGCTATAGACGGCGACCGTCTTGATGCCCAACTCTTTGCACGCCCAGATAATGCGAAGAGCAATCTCGCCCCGATTGGCAATCAGGATCGACTCAATCACGGCGGCTAATCGCTCGCTTTGATGGCGAAGAGCCGCTGGCCATACTCCACCGGTTCGCCATTCTCAACGAAGACCGCAAGCACCTCTCCGCCGACATCGGAGGCGATCTCGTTCATCAGCTTCATCGCCTCGATGATGCACAGCGTCTGCCCCTCCTCCACCATTTCGCCAACATCGGTGAAGGGGTCAGCCTCTGGCTCCGGTGCCCGGTAGAAGCTGCCAACGATGGGTGAGGTAACGATGTAGGCGTCGCCGAACTCTTCTTCCTCTGCGGCGATATCAGTCTCTGACTGACCGCCCGCCGGGCCTGCAGCAGCAGGCCGAGATGAGCCTGAATAGGGAGGCTGCGCCGCGGGCACGAGGGTCGTGGTTACCTCGCTCCCCATGCGACGGATCTTCACCTTGACGCCGCGCTGGTCGAGCTCGAACTCTCCGATATCCTTCTCGATCAACAGATCGATGAGCTGGCGGATCTGCTCGAGGTTCACGGCCTTGCCTCTCTCGTCACCACTCATTGAACACCCACTGAAAGTAGCTTCCTCGCGCGATCGCTGCCGGATTGCCGACCTCATCGGCCTTCTGGCCGCCCACGAGGCTCACGCAAGCATAGGTTCGGTCCCGAGAGTGGTCAAGCGGTCACAACCACCCTCCCGAACACAGACCATGTCCTCGAGCCGCACGCCTACCTTGCCGGGCAGATATACAGCCGGCTCTATCGTCATGACCGCCCCAGCCACGAGCAGGTCTTCGCTACGTCCGGAGACGGCGGGGGCCTCGTGAATCTCCAGGCCGACTCCGTGGCCGGTGCCATGTACGAACGCTTCACCGTACCCGGCTTCTATGATCACTCGCCTCGCGGCACAATCCACATCCGCGGCGGGGATTCCGGCTCTGACTTCCGCAATTGCGGCCTCCTGTGCCGCGGAGACCAAACGGTGGAGCTCTTCCGCCTCTGCGTCGACCGTGTCCCCAAGCCAGACCATGCGCGTGATGTCTGAACAGTAGCCGTTCACCCGGCAACCCATGTCGATCATCACCGGCTCACCCCGCAACAGTTCGCGATCGCTGGCGCCAGCGTGGGGAAGAGCAGTCCGAGGCCCCGAGGCAACAATGGTCTCGAACGCCATCCCGTCGGCACCGCCCTTGCGGCAGGCGTACTCGATTTCTGCCGCCACCTCGCGCTCACTGCAGCCCGGCTCGAGGTCGGACACGACGTTGCAGAGCACTCTCTCTGCGAGGCCGAGGGCCTCTCGAATCGCGCCCACCTCCCCCGCGTCCTTGGATTGCCGAACCTGCTCCACCAAGTCTTTCGTCGAGGTCCACTGAGCCGATGTCTTATCCACCAGGCGCTGCTGCAGGCCAACGCTCACGTGCTCACCCTCGAGGCCGACGCGTGGGATGCTCATCTGTTCGACCACCTCGCAGAGCAGGCTGACCAGCCCCGTCGACGCAATCCGGACATCGACCCCTGGGGCCTCCGCTGGAGCCTGCTCCGCATAACGACCGTCGGTGAGCAAAATCTGCTGCTCGTCGAACAACAGCAGCCATCCACTGCTTCCCGTGAAGCCACTCAGGTAGCGAACGTTGGCGGGCGATGTCACCAGAAGAAGATCGAGGGCGGCGGCTCGGACTCCTTCCCGAACCGCCGCCCTCCGGTCCTGATAGGCCACTGGCAGCTCTTCGCTACCTGCGCCTAGTAGCTATTCGTGATCGTGTTCGAAGTGGCGAGCTCGTCACCTGACGAGTCGACCACCTTGGCAATGACCGTCGTGATCTCACCGCCCACCAAGCTCGCGTTGACGGGAATCGTGAGAGTCGAGGTGGCCACCCCCGTCGCGTCGGTCACGGCGCTGGCCGGACTCACACTCGCACCGTCGGTGGCATCATCCTGAATTTCGAAGCGGATGAAGACACCCTCGACAGGATCACCGGCAGCATCCGTCGCCGTCGCCTTGATGGGCTTGGTCCCAGTACCCGACTTCGATGTTGACCCATCGGCATAGGTCAACTGCAGGAAGACTGTTTCCACGGACCTGAGGATTATCTGGTTCGACGTCGCGACAATCACGTTGGTGACCGGATCGACCAGGTCTGCCTCGAGCACGACCTTGCCCGAGCCGACGACTTCGATTTGGTTGAACGCTTCACCGAGGCTGTTGGTGTAGCTCACCGGCTCGCCATCCAGCCTGGCCGGACCTAGGCCGGAGCCCAGCGTGCCGTCGATGGTGATGCGGAAGTTGACCATCACGCCGCTCAGAGGATTGCCGGTATCGTCGAGGGCAGTCCCCACGAGACCGGCATAGAACGGACTGGCAGCGCTCGCCGGGCCGGTCAAGATGGACGACTCCTGGCCCTGTACGCGGAACACCAACGACAGGCTGCCCTTGACCTCCGCATATTCGAGGTCGAGCTTGACCCTCGCGGAGACGTTTCCGACCGAAGCACGGACCGTGGCTTTGCCGAAGCTGCGCTGAAAACTGCGCAGTTCAATCGCGGCGGCTCCACCGAACGAGTTCACCGTGGCGGCCGTCACCGCAGTAGCAGCAGACGGATCACCAAATGTGCCGAGATTGGTGCTGAACGTCACAGGCGTCAGGTTTGTCGCCGGCTGCCCGGCATCAGTAGTGACAACGGCCGTGATGGTCAAGGCGGTGGTGTCATCCGCGAGAAGGTCGGTTGTCGGCACGACGATCTGGATTGAACCCTGGAAGTTGGACCACTGATTCGAGGTATTGCCCTGTAGATCACCCGGTTCATTGGGCGAGCTCGGGGAGTCGAGGCCGCAGCCAGGCACCAGCGCCGCCACCAGAAACAACGCGCAGCCCCAGACGGCGAGCTGGGCCCCACGGGACCACCTGCGCGATCCGGAATTTGAGTGGGTAGTCATGGTTGCGAGCCTCACGAGTTTTCGTCACCGAAGTTGGCGAAATTGATTCCTACGATCGCCGCAACGGTGACACTATCCCCGGCAATGGTGCGTCCGAAGAAGGTGATGTGTGCGTTGACTTGGATATTCACGTACCCGGTCGCGCCTTCGAAGCCCGGGTCGATCAAAAGAGATACCGGCGGCTGCGCTTTGGTCGTCGACGGCGCAATCACCAAACCGGCGTAGCTGCTCTCGCGCAAGATCAGCTCGCCGTGCGGCGTCAAGCGCACACGCAGGGAGATTCCTCGCTCGAAACCCGCGGGAACCTGCGCGCCGCCATCGGAGCGCGTATACGTCACCTCGTAGCGCTCGAGGACTATGTCCTGCAGGGTTGGCGCCATGGTGTTGGAATCTGCGCCTGTTACAGGCGCCTTGAGGTGTGCCGAGAAGACTACATCGATCGTGTCATCGAGAATCGTTCCGCCGCTGGTGAGCACGTCACCGAAGGGATCGGATGAAGGAACGATCGAGGTGATCACCAGAACGACGGCGTTCTGGGTGTTGTCGATGTCACCGGTGGCGCTGCAGCCCGTCATTGTGAAGAGCACTGCGGCCAAAACCCATAGGCACACTCCGCCCCCCAGATGCGGTCGGAGCTCGCCGAAGCTCCAGCAGCGCTGGGTGTTCGGGTCCCTCGGAAATGTCTCCGGATACCTTTTGCGTTCGCTTGGCTTGGGCATGGTCATCGATCCAGGATTGTGGGCGTGATGAAGATCAACAACTCGTTGTTGCTCTGGTTGGTTGTTTGGCTCCTGAAAAGCCAGCCGAGCAACGGGATCCGGTGCAAGCCGGGAACGCGGCTCTCCCCCTCGTTTACAGAGAGTTGGAAGATCCCGCCAATCACCGTGGTACCGCCATCGCGTACCAAGACGCGTGTCTCGGCCCTACGGGTGAAGATCGTCGGGATTCCCACGACGGTCTGCGAGAAGTCCGGCTCGCTCTTGTCGACGACGATATCGAGCATGATGGTGCGCTCGACGGTGATCTGCGGCGTGACTCTGAGCTGCAGGTTGGCGTTGATGAAGGTAATCGACGCCGTGTTGTCGACCAAAGTCTGTACTGGGATGCGCTGACCTGACTCGATGTAGGCAGCCACGTTGTTTTGCGCCGTAACCTTGGGAGTCGAGATGACCTTACCTCTCCCCTCGTTCTCCATGGCCGACAAGGTCATGTCCAGCCGGAAGGTGTCGAGCACGCTCCCGAGCGTCAGGGCAACACCGCTGTTGGCCTCCTGGGTCGGCAGGTTGACGGCATACGGCGCGCCGCCGAGACCGGTCTGGCGCAAGCCAGCGGCCGGAGCGTTAAAGCCCTGCACCTGCATCGAGTTCGGGAAAACGAGCCCAGTGGTGTTTCCGTGTGCAGCATCGGCAACACCGTTGAAGCCCCACTGGATGCCGAGCTCCCGGGAGAAGTCCCGGGTCGTCTCGACAATGCGCGCCGCGATGCTCACCTGCGGCGCCGGGACGTCGAGCGACTCGAGGAGGTCCCGCACGTTGTCAATGCCGTCGCGCGTGTCCTTGAGGATCAAAGAATTCGTTCTCGCGTCGACGATCGCGTCGCCCCGGTCGGTCATCTGCGTGAGTGTGAGATCGAGCATCTCCTCGGCACGGGCGTACGAGAGCTTCACGATTTCCGTGAAGAGCGGTGCCGCGGCGCGTTCCTGGTCCATCAGACGCGCACGCGCCTCGGCCTCAGAGGCCAGCTTCGTCGTGGTCGTAATACGCACGATGTTGCGGTCGACCGCGTACCCGAGATCATGGGTCTGGAGAACCGAGATCAGAGCCGCATCCCAGGGAACGGCGTACAGGGTCACAGTTACCGGCCCGCTGACGCCCGGATCGACCACGATGTTGAGACCGGTAAGCGTGGAGAAGAAGCGAACCACGTCCCGGATGTCGACATCGACGAAGTCGATATCTATGGGCCAGCCGGTCTGGCTCTCGTCGAGAAGCACCATGGCCTGTGATGGCAACTCACCGGCGGGCAGTCGCTCCTCTTGTGGTTGCTGCGCCGGTGCCATCACGGGCACCAGGCAGAGCACCACCGCGATCGCGATCGCACCTCTACGCCAACCCCCAAGCCACATATCATCATTTCTCTGATTGTGCTCGTTCATGGTTGTGGCAGCTCGCTCCCTCCGGTGCTCCTGAGCGTCTTGACGACCTGGCGGGTGCGCCTGGCACCCATCAGGTCCTGAATTACCTGCTCAAACTGGACCTCACCGGGACGAATCTCCACGATATGGCCGTCGAATAGTTCAGAACCAACCTCACCGAAATATGCTCTTTGGTCCGGGCCGATGAGCATGACCCTGAACCTGTCCTGGGCCTGTGCTATCGCCTTCAGCTCGATCTCACTGATAAGAAAACCCGCCAAACCGTGCGGTCGCATCGAAGACGCCGAGAGTTGAGTCGCCGCCATGTCCAGCAAGCTCCGAAACGGATCACGCCGGCCGGAAGGGTCGTAGCTCAGGTCCTGTCCCATCAGAAGACCCTCCTCCTCCCGGAGGATTTGCTCGACGAGCCGGACCGCCTCGGCCTCCGCGGCCGTGATCTCCATGGGTCCCCCGGCTGGGGGCTGGACCAGGACCATTCCCTCTTCGGTTTGCTGTTGACTCTCCTGCTGCTGGGTCTCTGCCTGCTGCTGGGCTTCTTGCGTTGAAGCCACGCCAACGACAGGATCGACGCTCACGACCGCCGCTCCCGCCGGGCCCGAGACACTGACCAGCAACAGCCCCACCAAAGTTATGGCCGACAGGCGACACATGCATGCTCTCGAGTCATTTCTCATGGCTATTGGCCCGTCGTTCCAGTCGCCCCCGAAGCCGCGGCTTCAATCGCCGCCGCAGCCTGGTCCTCGAGGAAGAAGAAGGTCTTCGCCGTGCAGGAAGCCTGTATCGAGTCGTTGCCGGCGGCATCCAGGGCGGAGATGTTCACCTGGTCGATGTTGATGATGCGGGCAAACTTCCCGACACGATCGAAGAATCGAGCCAGGTTGTGGTACGTGCCACGAACATCCAGGGAGAAGGGCTTCTCGGCGTAGAAATCGTGTGGAATCGGGTCCTCGAATGAAGTTCTCAGGACATTCAGGTTGGAATCGGAGGCCGCGGCCTCGACCCGACGGAGAAGCTCGTCGGTCTCTGCGGCCGGCGGCAGAATGATGCTCAGGGTCTCGAGTCGCGCCTCGAGCCGCTCCAAATCGGCCAGCAGCTCGTCCAGCCGTTCGGCGATGCGCTGTGTGCGGTTGATTTCCAGGCGGGCCGCTGAAATCTCAGCCCTCACTCTGGTGAGACTCTCCGCATTGCTTTGCCAAACGTAGATGTAAAAGACGCCTACCATGGCAGCGCATAAAGCGAGGATCACGCCCCACTGGCCCCGCCGAGACATCGTGCTGAACTCGAGTGCCATGGTTCGGTCTCCTACTGTGCGGGCGCGCCAGGCGCGGCCGCGGCCTCGGTCACGATCGGGACCTGGGGCAAGAAGAGAGCGTTGATTTGGAAGCGGTACGCGTCACCGGTGTCTTCCGTGAAGCGCAATCCGCCCTCCTCGTCGACGTCAAAATAGGGGGAGAGCCGCAGATTCCTGACGAAGTCGGATATGGCGACGTTCGACAGCGCCGAGCCGGTAATAGCCAAAGAGCCCTGCTGAGCGTCCACCTGTGAGAGCCACAGGCTGTCAGGGATCTCTCGGCTCAAATGGTCGAGGAGCATCAGCGGGCCGGTTTGGCCACGCTTCAGGTCAACGATCACGCGGAGCTTCTGATTGACCATCGCGGTGCGGTCCTCGGCGTCATTGACCTTTGCCGCCGTCTCGGCCAGCGCCGCCCTTTGGATCTCCAGCTCCGCCATGTCTCTCCGCACCTTCCGCAGGCTGCTCGTCTGGAACCACCAAGCAGCCCCTAGCAGGAGAAGCGTCCCGACGATCGCAATCGCGAACGTGATGTTCTCACTCCCCCCAATCGAGAGGTCGGGCATCGCTTTGCGGCGCTTTGGCTTTGTCGGCTCATGCCCCAGCAGATTGATGTGGATCATCGGCCTTTAGCCTCTCGCTCAGTACCTAGCCAGTTCTCATTGCAAGCCCCACAGCCACTGCTACCTGCGGGGACATGCTACGAACATACTCGGGATCGAATTGCTTGTCAGGAATGGAGATCCTACGCAGCGGATCCATCTGCTCCACCGGCGTCGCCAGGCGCTGCTCGAGTCGCTGCGTCAGGTCGGCCACGTGGGCGCCCCCCCCGGCGAGGAAGATCGCGTCGAAGCGCTCTCGCATGGACTGCGCGTGGTAGAAGTCGAAGGTCTTCTTGATCTCCGAGATCAGCCGGTCGGAAACCTCACCAATCACCTCTTGCACGCGAGGGTCTTGAGCAGCATCCCGGATTCCCGGCTCGCCACCCTTGGCTTCGACCGTATCGTCGCTGAGGTCGGCGTCCTCGGAATCAGAATCTCCGTCTTCGCTGTCCCAGCTGCCGATCTCATCGTCTATCTGATCGGGCTCATCACCGACAGCCTGGGCCCCAGCGCGACGCAGGACTTCTTCGGCGTCGTAGTAATCGAGCATGAACTCGCGCTGCAGTGCCGCAACGTACTGGCGCACTCCCATCGTGATATCGCGCCAGAACACCGGATGCCCTTCCTCGAGGATGGCGACATTGATAACCGAGGCGCCGAGATTCAGGAGGGCAATGTCCTCGTGCTGGCGCTCTGGATAGCTGAGCTCGAAGGCGTTCTGCAAAGCGAACGCGTCGACATCGATCACCACGATATCTCTGCCGGTCTGGTCGATGACCGAGACGAAATCGTCGATGCGGTCGCGCTTGGCGGCAACCAGAACGACATCCATGTTGTTGGCTTCCTCGTCCTCATCGAGGATGGAGAAGTCGAGATTGACGTCATCGACGTCGAAGGGAATGTACTCCTCGGCTTCCCACTGAACCGACTCGCGCAGCTCGTCCTCACTCATGTGAGGCATCGAGACCCGACGCACGATGACTGCGTGCCCGGAGACAGACGTGGCGACACGGCCCCGTTTGAGCTTCTGCTGCGTGAAGAGCTCGGAGATGGTTTGGGCCACGTCCGCGGGACGGACGATGGCGCCCTCAACAATGGACTCGCTTGGCAGCTCAGCAACGCCGAAGTGCGTCAACTGGTACGGCATGTCGCCTCGCGTTGCCTTGAGCGCGACCAGCTTGACGGCGTGCGAACCAATGTCGAGTCCGACAATCTGTCGACTGCGACTCAGAAACATACCCTCACCCCAAGCAGCGCCCCTAGTGCCGCTCTAATATACTTGGCAATATGGAAGCGAATGTCAAGACACTCCCGCGCAAACGTGAACAGCATATCCGAACATAGCACACATAGAACGACCTTCGAACCGGATTTTCCGAGAATCACGACAGGTGCCGACGCTCTCACGATGATGTACAATTCGCTGTCCCGGTCGAGGAGCTTTCCCAGCCGATCAGAGACGGAACGCGACGTGTGGAACGTCGCTGGCAGCGCCGGAAGCGAAGGCCTGCTAGACTGGGATCCTCTCCGATGAATTCAAGCGGGCCGTCCGTCACGGGCGTCTCCAAGTAAGCGATAGAACCATGGCCAATCGATGCTATTACTGCGGTAAGGGTCCGCAGTTCGGCAACAACGTCAGTCACGCCAAGAACCGCAACCGGCGCATCTTCAAGCCAAACCTCCAGCGCGTGCGGGCCGTGGTCGACGGCACCCGTCGCCGCGTCCGCGTCTGCAGCTCGTGCATAAAGGTGGGCCGCGTCCAGAAGGCGGCTTCCTGAGCGGCGTTGACTCCGGCCAGTTCCTCTCCCGACTAGGCGTACGCGACGACCTCGATCTCGATGGCGCCCCCCAGAGGCAGCTTGCTCACCTCCACCGTGGCTCGGGCCGGCGGGGAATCAGTGAAGTACTCCGCGTACGCGGCGTTGCAGGACGCGAAGTCGCCCATGTCGACCACGAACATGGTGGTCTTCACCACCTTGTCCAGGTCGGTACCTGCCGCCCGCAGCACAGCGCGCACATTCTCGAGGACGCGCCTGACCTGGTCTTCAGGAGTACCGCCGATCAACTCCCCGGTCGCCGGATCGATCGCAACCTGCCCGGATACGAAGACGAGCTTTCTGTCGCCCACCGGCAGAACGATGCCCTGGGAGTAGGGTCCGAGCGCGCTAGGGGCACCGTCGGTGCTGATGACGCTGTGGTCGGCCATGTCCTTCTCCTGCTGCAAACTGCTTGGTTGACTGATCTCAGATTGACCGCTGACGTCGCACACTGCGAACGCCATCGATCTTGAGCAACATCTCCTTAATGGTATTCAGGTGCTTCGAATCAGTGACATCGACGACAAGGCTGATCTGCCCTTCCCCGCTGCCTTCGAGGTGCGACTCCAGGTGCCGGATATTGGTCTTTTCCCCGGAAATCATGGATGTGACGTCCGCCAGGACTCCTTGACGATCTTCGACCTCCAGGGCTAGTCCCACAGGTTGAACCGTACTCTTTGATGCGGTCCATACCACCGGCACCCGGCGCTCGGGGCTCAGCAAAAGCTGTGTGACGTTGGGGCACGTCTCGGAATGAATCGAGACGCCCTTGCCCCGGGTAACGTAGCCCACGATCGGCTCGCCGGGGAGCGGTCCACAGCAGCGGGCTCGATGCACCAGGATGTCGTCCATCCCCTCCACTTTCACACTTGGCTCGCCGGACCAGCCGAGGGCCCGCTTCACGGCATCGCCGATACCGGCCTTCTTGGGCTCGGTCTCGCGCTCCTCGAGCTCCTCCGGGGGGAGGAGCTTCTCTACGACTTGGCGTGGCGACAGCTTCCCAAAGCCCATGGCCGCCAACAGGTCGTCCCCGCGCGCCATGCCGAACTGTGGGGCTATTTCGTCCAGTCTCCCCCGCGCGACAACCTTCTTGAGTTGGAGTCCGAACTTCCGCAGTTCCTTCTCGCAGATGCGGGTGCCCACCTCGATGCTCCGATCCCTCTCGCGATTATTGATAAAGCTGCGGATCTTGCCGCGTGCCCGGGAGGTCTTCACGAGACGCAGCCAGTCACGGTTCGGCCGGGCGTCCGGGCTCGTGATGATCTCCACGATGTCGCCGTTGCGCAGCTCCGTCCGCAGTGGCACCAGAGAGCCGTTCACCTTGGAGCCGACGCAGTGATGGCCAACTTCAGTGTGGACTGCGTAGGCGAAATCAATCGGTGAAGCCCCGCGTGGAACCACCTTGACGTCTCCGGTCGGGGTGAAGGCGTAGACCTCTCCAGGGTAGAGATCGATCTTCAGTGATGAGAGAAAATCTCGCGCATCCGGCATATCGCGCTGCCAGTCCACGATCTGCCGAAGCCATTGGAATTGCTGTGCATCGACCTCGGCGTCGAGACGCCCTTCCTTATATATCCAGTGGGCGGCGATGCCTTCCTCGGCGACTTTGTGCATCTGCTCGGTGCGGATCTGGAGCTCGAAGGGCCGTCCCTCATCGATCACTGTGGTATGCAACGATTGGTACATGTTGCGCTTCGGCATGGCAACGAAGTCCTTGAAGCGGCCAGGCACCGGTCGCCAAAGCCCATGCACGATCCCCAGGGCTGCGTAGCAGCTCTGCTCGCTATCAGTGATGATGCGGAAGGCAATCACGTCATAGACCTGATCGAGGTCAGAGAGACCCTTCTTCAGCTTCTTGTGGATGCTGCTGAGGCTCTTCACCCGGTGTTCGACACGCGCCTCGATGCCTTCCTTCTCCAGGGCCTCTTCGATGATCTGTCTGACCCTGCCGATGAACGCGGCGCGCACGTTTGGTTGCGCCTCCACCGCCTCGATTAGTTTCTGGTAGTCGTCAGGCTCCAGGTAGCGTAGGGACAGAACCTCGAGCTCCGTTTGAATCTTTCCGATGCCCAAGCGCCGCGCCAGAGGCGCATAGATGTCGCTGGTTTCTCGAGCGTTGCGGACCTGAGCCTCGGGCTTCAGGTACTCGAGCGTGCGCATGTTGTGGAGGCGGTCAGCCAATTTGACCATCAGGACGCGGATGTCCTCCGTCATCGCCAGCACGAGCTTGCGGAAGTTCTCGGCCTGCTCCTGCTCTTTGCTGGTGAAGCTGATCTTGCTGATCTTGGTGACACCGTCCACCAGATTGCCCACCTCCTCGCCGAACATCTCCTCGATGTCCTCTTGGCTCGCATGCGTGTCTTCCAGGACATCGTGGAGTAGGCCGACAGCGATCGACGTGGCGTCGAGATCGAGCTCGGAGAGAATCATCGCCACTGCGAGCGGGTGGTTGAGGTAGGGCTCTCCCGAGAGACGCTCTTGGCCGCGGTGCACCCGGGCCGAGTAGACGTAAGCACGGTGCACCAGATCGAGGTCCTCCGGCGGATGGGTGCCCTCGAGCCGATCGAGGATATCCTCGATGCGAATGGGCTGCGAGCCGCCGGTCTGGAGGGTGGGAAGGCGCACGATTCTCAGCGGACGGTGGACCTGAGGCCCTCATCCCGCGAGGGTCGACATCAGAATAGCACCGCCGCCGAGCGCTACGTAGCAGGTCCATTGCGGCGGCAGGCAAGCCTGCGATCGTCATCGCAGCTCGTCGCGAGGGCGCGGGGAGAGCCGTGGATACAAGGCGCGCGCAGCGAGGGGGACGGAGGCGTACTCATGGAGTACGTCGAGGACACCGAGCAAGCGCAACGAAGTAGGCACGGCTCTCCTCGCGCCCGCAGCAGAACCGTGATGGCGTAGGCAGCCTACTGCTTCACGCGCTTGGCCGCCCACTCGTACCAGAGGTAGACGATCGGGCTGGCGACGAAGATCGAAGAGTAGGTGCCGACCAAGACTCCCACAAGCAGAGCGAACGAGAAGTTGTTGATGACCGGGCCACCGTACAGAAAGAGCGAGAGAACAACGATCAAGGTGGTACCGGAGGTCAACACCGTGCGCGACAGCGTCTGGTTGATGCTGAGGTTGATGCGGTCGTAGAGCGACATGCGGCGCTGAACCTGGTTGTTCTCGCGAATTCGGTCGAAGACAACCACCGTGTCGTTCAGGGAATACCCGATGATGGTGAGGAAGGCGGCGATCACCGGCAGGTTGAACTCACGGCCGGTCAAAGAAAACGCTCCCAGCGCGATGAGGACATCGTGCACTAGCGCGACCACCGCAGCCACGCCGAAGCGAAACTCGAACCGGTAGGTGATATAGGCGAGCAGCCCGAGCAACGCCCAGCCCATGGCCTGAAGAGTCTGGCGTCGCAGGTCCTGACCGACCTGAGGACCGACCCACTCGGTGTTCACCACGTGGTGGCCACCCAGATAGAAATTGTCACGCAGCGTCTCTGCCACGGCAGCGTCATAACCCAGTCCCACGACCTGTTCCCACGAAGACAACAGGCCTTCGGCTGCACGCACGTTGAGAGCCGACTGGGCGATCTGCTGATACCGGCGTTGGGAATCTTCAAGGTCGACCACGAGATCGAGGCCGAGCGGGTTCGCCTCGAGCAGCACGGTCGTAACCAGCACGACCCCCACTGTGTTCAGATCCAGCTTGTCCTCGGAGCCCGCCGGGGCTGGATCGATCACATCTAGAGCGCTGTTGATGCTCTCGACCACGGTGAGCTCTTCGCCTTCATCGACGCGCGGTGTACGGATCAAGACTTCCCGCTCGCCTTCGAACTCTTGGATCTGGCTGCCCTCCAGACCCTGGGATGTAAGAGCTTGCCGCAGCGCGTTCAGATCCACGGGATCCGCGAACTGCACGACGATCTGCGAGCCACCGGCGAAGTCGATGCCGAGACGCGGCCCGCCCTGAATCACCAGCGAGGCGATGCCGATCGAAATGACGACGCAAGAGAGCATGGCAGCCCAGCGCCGCATACCGAGGATGTCAAAATGGGTCTCTCCAAAAAGACGCATCAGATGCTCAACTTACCCGGCCTGCGCAGAACCCACAGGGAAAACATGAAGCGGGAAACAAACAGCGACGTAAACATCGAGGCCAGGATACCGATCCAGATGGTGACGGCGAAGCCCTTCACTGGCCCAGTGCCGAACTGGAACAAAAATACCGCTGCGATCAATGTCGTGATGTTCGCATCCAGGATCGCCGACAGCGCCTTGCTGAAGCCCGCGTCGATCGACGAGCGCACCGTTTTGCCCAGCACGAGCTCTTCTCGAATTCGCTCGAATATCAGCACGTTGGCGTCGACCGCCATACCGATCAGCAGAATCAGACCGGCTATGCCCGGCAAAGTCAGGGTGGCTCCGAGCGCGGCCATCACGCCCAGGACGATGATCAGGTTGAGCGCCAGAGCGATAACGGCGTTGATCCCTGCGCCCTTGTAGTAAATGAGCATGAAGACCACGACGAGGGCCATGCCGATGAGGGCGGCAGTCACGCCGCGTTCGATCGACTCTCGACCCAGCGACGGCCCCACGCTGCGCTCCTCGAGGTAGCGAATGGAGGCGGGCAGCGCACCGGAGCGCAGCACCAACGCGAGGTCTTCCGCCTCCTGGATCGTTCCGATGTTGCTGATGATTCCAGGGCCGGAGATCCGGGACTCGATCACGGGAGCCGCGTGAATCCGGTCGTCGAGCACGATCGCCAGCTGCCGGCCGATATTCTCCCCAGTCAGCCTCTCGAATATGCGCCCACCCTCGGGGTTGAGAGTGAATGAGACGGCGGGCAAACCCATCTGGTCGGTGCTCAACCGCGCCGTCTTTAGATCACGGCCGGTTACTGCGGGGATCTCCTGCAGGAGGTAGTAGATAAATATCTGTCCTTCTCCCGCGGAGGAAGGCTCCGCCAGCAACGGCATAATCTCCATGCCGACCGGAAGCATGCCCCCGTACGCCTCGAGGAGAGCCTCGCGGCTTTCCGCCGGTCCCCCCTCGACCATCTGCCACTCCAGCATGGCGGAGGTGCGCAAGATGTTCTTGACGCGCTCGGGATCGTCGACGCCGGGCAATTGAACGAGGATGCGATTGCCGGCTGTCCCCTGCCGCTGCACCACGGGTTCCGCCACGCCGAAGGCATCGACACGGTTGCGGATCGTCTGCAGCGACTGACGCACAGCCCGGTCCGCCAGGTCGGCACGGTAACTAGGCGTCAGGCTCAAGCTCAGGGTCGAGACGACGCCTCGTCCCCGTGTCGTGTCGTAGGCGTCGTAGTACTCATTAGCCAGGTCTATTGCCCGGTCGAGATCTCCACTGGCCACGGTCACCGTGAACTGCGAGTCGGAGTCGACCTGCTCGGCTACGACCGACACTCCCTCGTCCACGAGAAGATCGGTAAAACGGTCCAGGTCGTTGCGCACCTCCGCGGCCACGGCCTCGTCGACCTGAACCTCGAGTACGAGGTGGATGCCGCCACTGAGGTCGAGACCGAAGTTGATCTGCTCACTTGGCGGATAGGCCATAAACAGCGAGAAGCCGGCAACAGCCAGAATAAAGACTGCCTTGTAGATGATGTCGCGGGACATGAATCCTTGCCAGTGCGATCGAAGGGAGGCTATTCCTTCGGCGGTTGGTCGAGACCGGAAACACTCGCCTTCGCTACCTCGATTTTCACCTGGTCAGCGATACGCAATGTGAGTCGATCATCTTTGATACCTACGATGGTGCCATAAATGCCGCCGGACGTGACGACACGGTCGCCGGTCTTGAGGCCTCCAAGCATCTCCCGCTGCTGCCGCTGCCGCCTGCGCATGGGAGCAATGAGCAAGAAATAGAAGACGCCCAGCATCATGGCCAGGGGGATGAGACCGGCCCAGGCGCTCTGCCCTTCGGCAGGAGACATCAACGCAAGCAAGCGAAGGTCCACGATTGCCTCAATCTACGCGCCGATCCGAGTCGACGATTCGATATGGTGGGAATGACCAAGTCAAAAGCCAGCCGGGTGCCGGCTTGACCGTACTACGGTACAGCCACTTCGGCCATCCTCGCTTCCGCGAGCAAGTCCGCAAAGGAGGCTGAAGCAATAGCGTGCCGGATACGGCGCATCGAGTCAAGGTAATGGAACAGGTTGTGCCACGTGAGGAGTATCGCCCCCGACATCTCCGAGCGCATTTTCAGGTGGCGCAGGTAGGCGCGACTATAGCGCCGGCAGGTCGGACATTCGCAGCTACTGTCGAGGGGCTCGGGGTCATCCGCATAGCACTGGTTCCTGATCGAGATCTTCCCCTTGCTGGTAAACGCCACGCCATTGCGTGCATGACGCGTCGGGATCACGCAATCGAACATATCGGCACCCCGGGAAACCGCTTCGATCAAATCGAGAGGAGTGCCCATTCCCATCACATAGTGAGGCTTGTCATCGGGCAGGCCTTGCATGGCCGCCTCCAGGACCTCCCAGGTAACTTCCTTCGACTCCCCTACCGACAGCCCCCCGATCGCGTATCCCGGAAAGTCGAGGGCCGACAACTGCAGGGCATGTGCATGGCGGAGGTCGGGGTAGACACTGCCCTGCACGATCCCGAACAAGCCCCCCTGGAGATCGTCGGCGAGCGGCCGGCTACGCACGGCCCACTCCTGGGTGCGCGCTACTGCTTTCTCCGCGGTCCGGCGGTCAGCCGGGTTGGCGACGCACTCGTCCAAGACCATGGCGATATCGGAGCCGAGCTGCGCTTGAATGGCTACGACGCTCTCAGGGGTCAGCTTGCGCTCGCTGCCGTCCAAGGGTGACTGGAAGGTGACACCATCATCATCGACAGCACATCGTCGGGACAGCGACATGACTTGATACCCACCGCTGTCTGTGAGAATCGGCCGGTCCCAGCCCATGAACCGGTGTAGGCCACCAAGGCGAGCGATGGTGTCGGCGCCCGGTCGCTCAGCCAGATGGTAGGCGTTCGATAGCACGATCTGAGCCCCCACGGCCTCGAGATCCTCGGCGCGCATGCCTTTGACCGCACCGTAGGTGCCAACCGGCATGAACGCTGGTGTTTCCACCTTGCCGTGCGGTGTCTCCAGGAGACCGCAGCGCGCCGCGCTCTTCTCGTCGCGCGACTGCACGGTGAATGCTACCGACATCTGGCGACCTCCTGGGACCATGAGATGTTCACGGAGCTGTTCACGAGTGCTCCCCCCTCACTTTGCTGCCTCCGACGAGCCGAAGTGGTCCCAGCCCCGCATCACCAGCGGTTCCGTTCCATCTCCACCACGTACCCGACACCCCTCCCCTGCAGGTAAGAACTCACCAATGCGATGAAGTGAGACGCCCAGCTCACCTGCAACCGCGAGAAGCTCCTTCTCAGCCTCCGGCGGAGAAGCCCCCAGAAGCTGGTAGTCGTCGCCCCCGCCGAGCACCCAGTCTCTGACGGCTCCCCACCCTTCTGATTGCCAGCGCTGCAACTCCGCTCTCCCCTCTAGGCCCTCGATGTCGATCTCCACACCCACATCGGAGGCTTGGCAGATTCTCATCAGGTCAATCCCCAGGCCATCGCTCACATCGATCATGGCACTGGCCAGCGTGGCTCCAGCCACCCTGACTCCCAGAGGAACGGGAGGCGCCGGCTGCAGGTAGGCAGCGAGACAACGACGGGCGTCTTCTTCAACCCCGGCAGCGGAAACCGCGCTCCCCTCCAGTTGCACTCGGCTGCCGCTCTTGTTGGCCTCATCCGGCAGCAACCTGTAGCCGGCGCTCAACAGGCTACGGCCAGCGGCGGCACGCCCCGGGAAGCCCGTGACCCAACATAGATCTCCGGGCTGAGCGCCGCTGCGCAGCACCGCCGCCCGACCGGGCGGCAAGCCCCCCACCGCCGTTACAGTGATGCCGATGCGCTCCTGCACTCGGGTCACGTCGCCACCGATAATCGCGCAGCCGAACTCGTCGCTCGCCGAGCGCAAACCACGAGCCACATCTTCAATCCACGCCAGCGGGGTCGACTGTGGCAGAGCAAAGGCAACCAAGCCCCAGCGCGGCTCGGCCCCCATGGCCCCGAGATCGGATACATTGACGGCCAGCGCCCTCCTCCCGAGGTCCAGCGGCCCAATCCATTGATGCCGGAAATGCACCCCCTCGTGCTGGCTGTCCGTGCTCAACACCAGTTGCCGCCCACTGGGGTCTACGACAGCGCCATCGTCCCCGGGACCCTGTAAGACACCTCTGCCACGGTCGCCAAGGAGGTTGAGGACTCGTTCGACCAGGGCCACCTCGCCGATGTCGGAGATTGTCTTGGCGCGATCGATCAATGGCCGGTCTCCGGCTTCTCTCTGCCGGGGCTTGCAACCGCTCCCCGGCGTGACAAGATGGCCCGGCCGCGAGCCCAGTCACTCGCATCCTCGGAGCTCTCCCAGCGCCGCAGGATCTGGCCCCGGACCGCCTCGGCCAGGACAACGCCCAGCTCCGGGCCCTCATCCATTCCCCAAGCACGAAGGTCCCTGCCACTGACCCAACGATCCTCGCCCGCGCGTCGCGCCAGTGCTTGAAGGCTGACGACGCCGGAGGGCACCGGTTCATTCCTCGACCGGGCACAGGCCTCCCCCAGCGATGCCGCGAGCGCCGCGGCGACTCGATCGAGCAACACCCAGTCCGCCAATTCGTTATCGTCGGCATCGTGCGCCCGTTGCGACCAGTCGGCAGCCTGAGTGGCCTGCCGTACCAGCCGGGTCGGCCACCTCCGAGCGAGCAATGTCTCGCACACCGGCTCCAGTCCGCGAGCGCGGACATCCCCTGCGATGACCACGGCCAAACGGGCCACCAGAGCTCCTGGGCCTTCAACGCTGCCCAAGGCAGAATCGTCTCCCTGCTCCGACCAGGCATATGCGGCCGTGAGGTCATCGACGGCGGTAAACGACCGGCTGGCGAGATCGAAAGTGCGCGCCATCTCGATTCCGGCCAGCCAGCGCTCTCCTTCCAGCAGGTGCTTCCATTCGGTTTGCACCCGCTCTGCCGCCGCCTCGTTGATTCGGGCTACCCGCGCAGCCACCGCCTCCGCAGTGGCCGGATCCAGATCGAAGTCCGGCAGAGCTGCCACGTAACGCACCGCCCTCAGCAAGCGCAGTGGATCCGCATCCAGGACGGCCTCGGACACGCAGCGGATCTGTCGCTCCTTCAGATCTCGCTGTCCGTGGCAAGGGTCGACCAATCCCTGCATGACATCCTCAGGCGCCGGCAGCGGCAGGGCCATGGCGTTGACGGTGAAATCGCGCTGGGCGAGGTCTTGATCCAAGGGCCCGAGCAGTAGCGCCAGGTCGAGCTGTTTACCGTGCCAGCGCAACCGATGCGTCTGCCTCCAGCGATCGCCGATCGGCGCGGGATTGCGCCCTGTGGCCGCAGCAACCGAGCGGATGAAATCCGCGAGGCCCGATTCCACCGCGATATCGAGATCCGCGACCTCCAGCCCAAGCATCGCGTCTCGCAGGGCACCGCCGACCAGATACACCCCGCCTTCGTGTGCGGCCGCGAGCGCGGAAAGCTGTGGCATTGGCGCTCGGCTCAGCAGCCTCGAAAGGCCATCGCCCGGCGCTGCCGCCAGGTCAGGAGGGTTCATCGAGAAGGGCCTTCAGCTCCGACATGAATGCGTTGATGTCTTTGAACTGCCGATAGACAGAGGCAAATCGCACATAGGCGACATCGTCGAGATCGCGCAGTCGGTCGACCACCAGCTCACCAATCTCCGCCGTGGCGATCTCGCGTTCCTGCCGGTCTTGAGCCAGTCCCTCGACCTCGTCACAGATCACCTCGAGCCGCGGCAGGGGCACGGAGCGCTTCTCACAGGCGGTGAGCATGCCCTCGAGCAGCTTCTTGCGATCGAAGCGTTCGCGCCGGCCATCCTTCTTGACCACCATGACCGGCACATCTTCGACTTTCTCGTAGGTCGTGAAACGGCGACCGCATTCGAGACACTCGCGCCGGCGGCGGATGGCCTGCGACTCCTGCGTCTCGCGGGAGTCGACTACTTTGTCCTTGAGATGCCCACAGAAAGGACATTTCATGAGAATACCCTCGCGTCGCGGTTGTCGGAGGCGAGCCCTTTCGCTCGGGGGTGGGCGGAACCTCGATTATAGCCCAGCAAAGCTCATTCAAGACCTGGCCGCGTGCAATCACGTCGACGAACAGAGTGCGCTGTCATCGCCGGTCGGCACGGGGTAATCACCTAGGCGGACAGTTCACTCGCGGTAGGAGTACCTGCCCGTCGGGCTACCGCGTCGCCGCTCGCTCAAGCGTCCGCTACGGCGATCACCCCGCACCTCCCTCGGGTCCAGCGCTCGAGCTCTCGCTACGTCGATCACCCCGGACTTCTCTGCACCTCTGCCGGCGAGCGATGACCGCACAGCACCTCCTGTGCCAACACCTCGTACAGCGCTCGCTCTGGCGATTCCGGACCTCGCCGATCCCGTACCTGTTTACTTCGGTGGCAAGTGAGCGATGAGCGTATGCACCGCAGGCCTGACCTCATCCGATGTCACGGAGGAGCGAGGGAGGTGCACACCGCAGCGCCGAGGTTCCGATGACTTCCCGTGAACTCGGGTGACCCGCAAGGAGCTACCCGGGGGGCGCTTGGACCAAGCCTGGCTGGGAGCAGGGGAGACGCTGGGTGGTCAGCGCAGCGGGAGGATGGGGCCCCCCGAGGGAGGCGCGGGGTGATCGCCGTAGCGGACGCTTGAGCGCGGAGGCTTGGAGACACGAGGTTCTCAGAAACCGACCCCGCGTGAACTGTCCGCCTAGGTGATTACCCCGCGCCGACCGCGAACGTCAGGCTTCCGGCGCCTCGCCGTTGAGGCTCTGGATGGAGGCCATCGAGAGGCCCGCGCGGCTCCACAGTGCAATTCCCACGAGCGTTACGGGCAAAAACGCCACAGCGTGGCTGATGATCGCGTAGCTGATGGCGAGATCGTTGGGAACTCCCCAAAGGGTCGCCAGACCTATCTGTGCAGCTTTGTGGAACGATCCAACCGCAGCCGGGGTGGGAACGAGAACGCCAACCACGAGAATCACCACGAGTGGAAAAACGGCGTAGAAGGGGACGTCGAGGCTGAAGGCCCGAAAGAGCACGTAATACGAGAGGAGGATGAGGCCCCATACCGCCAGGGAGTTCAAGAAGATCGCGATCAGGAGGCGCGGCTGGCCAATGCCGGCGAAGCCATCGAGGAAATTGCGTCCGAACCGGCCGAGCTTGTCTGCGAATCCCTGCGGGAAGAAGCCCAGCAGGCGGCGCAACATCGACTGCGCCCGACGTGGCCGGAGTTGAGCTCCCACGATCACGAGAATTCCGACCACCACTCCCACCATCGCCAGCAGTCCCGTCAGGCGCATGGCGGCGATGACTGCTTGCCCATCACTGTCGAGTCCTGTCGGCAAGGGAAAGAAAGCCAGATAGATCGCCAGCATGAGCAGGACGGTAAGAAGGTCGAAGATGCGCTCGAGCACCACGGTGGCGAAGGTCGCTGCCTTGCTGACGTTCTCCCGACGCCCGAGCAGAACGGCTCGAGCCACCTCACCCAAACGGCCGGGCAGCACGCCGGTAACCGCCCAGCCCATGAACGTGCAGGAAAGTAGAGGGCCCAGGCTGATGCTCTTCAACGGAGCCATCAGATAGTGCCAGCGCCAGGCGCGCTGAACCATGCTGAGCAGGGCCAGCAAGCTCGCGAGGGCGACCAGTCTGTAGTCGGCGTGGCGAAGATGGGTACCCACGGCAGTCAGGTCGGCCTGCCGGAAGAATAGGTACAGCAGAATCGCGGCCAGAATTAGGCCGACGATGACTTGTCCACGCCGAGACATAACGAGATCTTGAAAAGAGTCGAAAAAGGGCGCCCGAAAGGCTGCCACCCACGCAGCGGCACGATACCGTAGCCCCTCTCGCCGGGTCAAACTCCGATTGCCAAGTGAACAGCCCCGAAGCGATCGCCGATCAAGTGTTTGCGTCGCTACCTGCCAGCTTGACGGAAGGTCGGAACGGGGACTAGACTCCGCGCGGTTCAGCCCATGGAGCCCCCTCACCGACGATCCCTGTAGCAGGGTTCCAGATCCTGCCGGGGAGCAGGGCACAAGCCCTACGAAGAGGAGCCGCAGCATGGATGGCGAGCAGGAGGCACGCGCCACCATAGTCGCCGCAGGTCGCCGGCTCTACGAGCGTCACATCCTGGCGTCCCTCGAGGGCAATATCAGCATTCGCCTGGCCGATGGCCGGCTTGTCACCACGCCAACCGGCGCCAACAAAGGCTGCATGACAGAGGAGTCCCTCGTAGTGACCGATAGCGAGGGAAATCCCGAAGGGTCCGGGAAGCCGTCCTCGGAGATGTTCATGCACATGGCGATTTATCGCGAGCGAAAGGACGTGGGGGCGATCGTCCATGCTCATCCGCCGATCGCAACCGGGTACGCCGTGGCCGGTAGGCAGCTACCACCCGCCGTCCTGGCCGAGGTCGTCGTCGGCTTTGGGTGCATCCCCATCGCGCCCTACGGCACCCCCTCGACCGATGCGCTCGCCGAGGCGGTAGCCGGACCGATCCGCAACTATGACGCACTGCTCATGGCGAACCATGGGGCATTGACCGTGGGCGCCAATCTGGAGCAGGCAGAGGAGCGGATGTACCAACTCGAGCACTTCGCTCACATCAGCCTGGTGAGCCATTTGCTCGGTGGCCCGCAAGAATTCAGCACGGAAGAGGTCGACAGACTCTCGAAGCTGCGGGAGAGTGGGGGCGGATCTCCCATCCCGCCCGCCTGCTACCCTGTCGGATGTGGCTCGGAGACAATCACCCTGACCAAGGATGAGCTCGTGGGGCTGATCGCTGACGCCGTACGGGCTCTGAAGTGATCAGGGAGCGCAGAAGAGATATTCAGACGCTACGCTAACGAAAGCAACGCACCAACAGGAGGACAGCACAGATGGCGGAATATGGTGAAGCTCTCGGAATGGTCGAGACCAGGGGCCTGGTCGGAATGGTCGAGGCCGCTGATGCCATGGTGAAGGCTGCCAAGGTCACCTTGATCGGGTACGAGAAGGTCGGTGGTGCCCTGGTTACCGCGATCGTCCGCGGGGATGTGGCGGCGGTGAAGTCCGCAACGGACGCGGGTGCCGCGGCTGCACGCCGAGTCGGCGAGTTGGTCTCGGTCCACGTGATCCCGAGACCGCACAGCAGCCTCGAGGAAGTCCTGCCCATCGGCAAGAGCGAGTAAACGCTGAGGTTGATTTCGTCAGCCGGGAGGCTTGTGCTCCCGGCGTCGACGAAGAGAAGGAGAGCCCGTGTTTCTCGCCCGTGTGGTTGGCACGGTAGTGGCGACCTGCAAGGATCCCAAGCTCACCGGCAGCAAGCTGCTGATCGTTGTTCCCGTGGACCCCGACGGGAAACCCGAGGGCGGTTATGTCGTTGCCGTCGACACCGTTGACGCCGGCTACAAAGAGATCGTCCTCGTGGCCCGGGGCTCATCGGCCCGCATGGCCGAGGGGATGAAGGACCGGCCCGTGGATGCGTCGATCATCGGAATCGTCGACCAGGTTGATGTCGACGAGCCGGCTACCTGACAGTGGATTTGGCGCGCGTCATCGGTCGCGTTGTCTGCACAATCAAGGACCCCTCGCTGAAGGGCGTCAAGCTCCTGTTGGTGCAACCGCTCGACGGACAGGGTGAACCCTTCGGCAAGCCCCTGGTCGCGCTCGATTCGGTTGGCTCCGGCGCCGGCGAGATGGTCTTTTACGTAACCGGGCGCGAGGCAGCCTTCGCTTTTCTGCCTGACATGGTGATCTCTGACGCGTCGATCGTCGGTATCGTCGATCGCGTTGATCGTCAAGAAGAACCGTAGGGGGGGCGCTGATATGTTGCTCGGTCGCGTGGTTGGCAACGTCGTCGCCACTCAGAAACACGAGAAGTTCCATGCCAAGGCCTTGTTGATGGTTCAACCGATTTCCCTCGAAGGCAAGGACGAGGGCGAACCGCTGCTGGCGGTTGACACCGTCGGCGCAGGGCCTGGTGAAACGGTAATCGTGGTCATCGAAGGACGCTCGGCGAGCCAGGCGATGGGCAAGACTCAGGCCCCTGCAAACGCCGCCATCACCGGCATCGTCGATCACATCGAATGGGAGCTCTAGATATGTGCGCTGCGCGCATTCTCTACGGAAAGCCCGTACAGGAAGCCATCCTCGAAGAAGTGCGTCAGGGAGTCGAGGAGCTCGCGGCCGCTGGTCTGCGTGCGCCGAAGCTCGCCGCGCTGCTAGTCGGCGACGATCCAGCGTCCGCCATCTACGTACGGTCCAAGACGCGGATTTGCGGTGAAACCGGGCTCGATTCAGAGGCCTTTCAGCTGCCCGCGTCGACGTCCACGGAGGAGCTCCTACAGCGGATTGATGAGCTCAACCATGACGACGGCGTCGACGGCATCCTCGTGCAGCTTCCTCTGCCCCAGGGCCTGAACAAAGATGTCGTGATAGACGCAGTGGATCCGGCCAAAGACGTGGATGGGATCCATCCCGAGAACGTCGGCCTGATCGTGCAAGGGCGTCCGCGGTTCGTCACCTGCACGCCCGGCGGAATCATCGAGCTGCTGGAACGCAACGAGATCGAGATTCACGGCCAGAACGCTGTGATCATTGGGCGCAGTGAGATCGTGGGCAAGCCCATGGCCATGCTGCTGATGCACCGGCACGCCACCGTCACCATTTGCCATTCACGCACGCGAGACCTCCCCGGAGTGGCTCGTGGCGCCGACATCCTCATCGTCGCGATCGGTCGCGACGCGATGGTGACGCCGGATTTCGTCAAGCCGGGAGCAACGGTGATCGACGTAGGCATCAATCGGGTCGCTGACCGCCAGCGACTCGAGGAGATTTTCGGCGACGATGCCGATTGGCAGAAGTTCGAGGACCGTGGATATCTCGTCGTGGGAGACGTCCATCCTGCCGTCGCAGAGGTGGCGGGAGCGCTGACGCCGGTACCCGGAGGCGTGGGGCCCCTGACGATCGGCATGTTGTTGGCGAACACCTTGCGATCCGCACGCCGCCGCCTCGGCGTAGGATCCTGAGCCTCTGGGAGCTTCCTCCGTTGACGAGCTCGAACGATGAGCCATCGGCGCAGCATCATGCCGCGACAAGATCGATTCTCCGCGTCGGCCTTACCGGTAACATCGCCGCGGGCAAGAGCACGGTCTCGGCCTGGCTCGCCGAGCTCGGCTGCTACATCGTGAACGCCGACAAGCTCGGACACGCCGCGCTGGAGTCGGGCCAACCGGCACATGCGGAGGTAGTACAGGCATTCGGCTCTGAGATATTGACCGAAGAGGGATCGATCGACCGGCTCGGGCTAGCGCGAATCGTCTTCGCCGACGCCGCCGCACGCCAGCGCCTCGAGGCAATCCTCCACCCTGACATTCGCCGGCGTGAGAGGGAGCTCGTCGCCCAATGGGCGGCTGGCATCGACACGGGAATCGCAGTTACCGAAGCCGCTCTGCTGTTCGAAACCCGCAGCACTGGCAGCTATCAACGGATCGTCGTCGTGGTGGCCCCCGACGCGGAGCGCTCGAGTCGGCTCATGGCGCTCGGGCTGTCGCCTGAGGAGGCACGGCAGCGAATGGCGTCACAAATGAAACAGCGTGAGAAGTCCGAGCTCGCGGACTTCGTGGTCGACAACGGGAGCGACCTTCAGTCGACGCGACGCCAGGTGCTGCGCTTGCATGAAGCGCTGCTGCTGGATCTGGAGGCGCTCAACAACGGCATGCCGCTGCCACCACCGCCGTCGATCTAGCCTGGATTTCTCAACGGGTCGCCGGAGTATTCGAAGCGGATGCCCGGATCGGCTTCGACCTCCACGGCCTCCAGCCAACACCTCGGGCTCGGCACTGCCGACTCCAGCCTCCGGAAGAGCCACTCGGCAACGGCCGCCGGCGTCGACGGTCGCTCAGCAAAATCGGGTACGTCCTCGATGACACGCTGGTCGAGAAGCGCCACGGCCTCGTCGGCTGCCGCTCGCAACTGGCGGAAATCGACAACCAAGCCCACGCTGTCGAGCTCCTCAGCCCGCGCGCGAACCGCAACTTGCCAAGAGTGGTGGTGGAGCGGCAGAGGAGCGCCATCCGGACCCACTTGATGCGCAGCTTCAAAGGTCGTCTCTACGCGAACCTCGAACATGCTTTTCCCTCTCAGGCTTGTTCCTCGGCCAGGGTATTCCACTCGTGACAGTGTGGACAGCGCGGGAATGCCTGCGTGCTTTTGAAGCCGCAGCGCAAACACACGTAGGGGTCGACCAGCTTTGCCTCGCGGCTGGCTCGATCCAGCAAGCCCCCGAGCTCGGCCCAGTCGAGGTTCTCTGCGGCAAAGATCTGCCAGAGTGCTCTCTGAATGGTCAGTGAGCCGGGACGCTCGAACAGAGCCTTGGTCAGTGCCTCACGTGCGCTCTCGTCCTCGCCGCGCTCGTGATGCAGGCGTGCCTGTACCCACATGGCGCGCCAAGAGCTCGGGTGACGTTCCAACACGAGCGAGCAAGCGGTTTCCAGCCGGCCGAGATTCCCGCTTTCCTCGCACGCGGCTACCATGCGAAGCAAAGCGTCCCCTGCCCACGCGGCGTCGTCTCCCAGGGCTTCCTCCCATTGGGCCAGAGCCGCATCCGTGTCGCCTGTCTCCATGAGGCAGTCACCCGCGCCGATGCGCGCAGGCTCATAAGTGCCGTCCAGCCGCAGTGCCGTCCGGAAGTGAGAGAGGGCTGATTCATGATCTCCATCCGAATGAGCCTGTCGGCCCCGCTCTGCCCAGAGAGAGGCCAGCAGCCGACTGTCTCTTGCTCCGGTGAGCGACTGGATACGCTGCTGAATCTCGATCGCCTCCTGCCATCGTCCCATCTCCTCGTACACTTTGCCCAGACAATGCCAACCGCTGAGGTTCTCGGGGTCTCGGCGCACGAGCTCCAGCATTGTGCGCTCGGCTCGATCAACGAGACCGGCCTTCTTGAAATCCAGCCCGAGCGAGAAGAGTGCCTGCATGCGACCCAGCTCGGTGATGTGGGCACGATGAAGAAGGCTCTTGTGGATGTCGATGGCCCTTTCGACCTGGCCCTTCTCACGGAACAGATTGCCCAGGGCCAGGTAGGCCTCGATGGCGTCGGTTTCACCACGCACGGCCTGCGACAACTCGACCATCGCCAAGTCGGGCTGGTTGGAGATCAGGTAGTTGAGACCGAGAAGGTAATGCGGCTGTTCGCCAGTTGCGCCCCGGTCCTTGCGGCGGTCGAAGGCCAAAGTGAGGGCCCGGCCGACCAGGATGCCGAGCACCAGCAACGCAACTCCGGCCCCAAAAGTCAGGGGCCAGCCCTGCAACACGATCTACTCCGTGGGGACCCAGGACGAGGGCCCCTCGTCCTGTTCCAGGAGCCCCTCACTGATCGGTAAGTTGCGGAGTTCGCGCAGCTCGGCCTCGAGCTCCTGCAACTGTCGCGACATGTCGCGCTCTCGAAATCGGTGACGAATCTGTTCGACGGCACCGATGACACCGGCAATCAGCACGCCCAGGAAGATGGAACCGAGAATGACAAGGAAAACCGGAACTCCTTCCAAGACGGTTCCGGGATAGAAAGTCACGTCAACGCTCTGGTCTACGTTCAGATAGGCAAGCGCGACGAGGACAATGACAACAGCAAGGTAGAGGAGAACCTTTGCAATGGCGTTCATCCTGCCTGTCCCTCCTGCGACAGATCGGTTCCCTGTCGCTCACGGTAGTCGTCCAGGACTCGGTCCCAGAGATCCCGCGCATTCACGATATCGTCGACGACCTCCCGCACAGCCCCGCGGCCGCCACGACGTTCGGTTGTCCAGTCTGCGATCTCGATAACCTGTGGTTGCGCGTCGGCCACGGCAATGGCGAGACCGACATGCTCCATCACGGGGATGTCGATGAGGTCGTCGCCAATGAAGGCAACCTCGGCGGCGTCAACACCGCGCGCCTCCTGGATCTGGCGACACGCAGAGACTTTGTCGAGGGCTCCCTGGTGCAGATCCCCGACCGGCAGCTCGCTGAAGCGCTTCGCCACCGCCTCGGAGTGGCGCCCGGTGATTACGGCTGTCTGCAAACCGATGAGGCGCGCCAGATACATGGCGGAGCCGTCCCGGACATGAAAAACCTTCCCCTCGGACTCTGCGCCGATGTAGAGAATCTGGCCTTCCGTCAAAACCCCGTCGACATCCATGATGAGGAGACGGATCTGACGCAGCCGGGCCTCGTATTCGGGTCTGCTCAGTGGAGCCATTGACTCTTCGCCTCTGTCCTCGTACAGCCTCGACTCGCTCGTGGGCTAGCCGCAGGCCAACTTCAGATCATTTGCGTGCGCCAGAGATCGTGTAAGTGTATGACGCCCTCGGGCCTGCCGTCCTGGTCGATGACCATCAACGAGGTGATCTTCCCTTCCTCCATCAGCCGGAGGGCCTCCGTCGCCAGGGCAGCGCCGTTCACACAGGTGGGATTCTGCGTCATAAAATCGCCGGCATTGCCCTCTAGCGCCTGCAGCCCGCGCTCCAAAAGGCGGCGCAGGTCGCCATCCGTGATGATGCCGATGAGGACGCCCGTGTCATCGATCACCGAGGTCATTCCGAGCCCCTTGCTGCTCATTTCAGCTACAACAGAGGCCAGAGGCTCGGTGGCATCGATGCGCGGAACTTCCGCCTCCCTATGCATGACCTGTCGCACGCGTAGGAGTCGTTCACCGATTCCTCCCCGCGGGTGAACGGCGGCGAGATCGTCAGCACTGAAGCCGCGCTCAGCGAGTAGGGCCATGGCCAGGGCATCACCCATGGCCAGCGCAGCGGTTGTGCTGGCCGTAGGCACGAGGCCCAGCGGGCACGCCTCCTTCTCGATACTGGCATCGATTGCCACATCAGCCTCTCTGGCGAGGACCGAATCGGGGTCCCCGACCAGAACGATGAGGGGCACGCCAAGGCGCTTGACAGCCGGCAGCAGAGCGACAACTTCTTTGGTTCCACCGCTATGGCTGATCGCGATCAGCACGTCGCCCTCGACGAGCATCCCCAGGTCGCCGTGCCCGGCCTCGGCCGGATGCAGGAAAAACGCCGGGCTGCCGGTCGAGGCGAGGGTGCCAGCAAGCTTCTTACCGACGACTCCGGACTTCCCCATACCGGTACATACAACACGTCCTCTGCACTCAACGAGGTACTGCAAAGCCCGATCGAAGGCCGTCTCGTCAAACCGCTCGGCCAGATTCACCAACGCAGCGGCCTCGATGCGGAGGACCTCGCGGGCGAACCGAAGTGCGCTGCTACGACGCGACTGCTCGCGCTCAGGGGAACTGTCTTTCGGCTCATGCATCTGCTCCTCAGCCTTCCCCATCGCAGTCGTCCTACCTGGCGCTGCCAGCGCTGTCACCCGTCGGTGACAACGGCTCGAGTGCCTCGTGAATCCGACAAAGCCGGTCCAGCAACCCACCAAAAAGCTCCAACGGGAATTGCGTCGATGCGTCGCTGAGAGCCTCATCCGGATCATCGTGAACTTCGAGAAACAGAGCGTCGGCCCCCGCGGCCACTCCGGCACTGGCCAGAGGCACCGCGAATCGCCTCTCGCCTGCCGTCACCCCTTTGCCCGCGCCAGGCAGCTGCAGGCTATGCGTGACATCAAGAACAACGGGGTAGCCGAGCTCGCCGAGCACGCTGAAGCCTTTGAAATCGACGATCAAGTTATTGTAGCCGAAACACGTGCCCCGCTCGGTGAGAAGGAGCTGTCGATTACCTTCCGATTCGACCTTTTCGACGATGTGCTGAACGTCCCAGGGAGCCAAAAATTGCCCCTTCTTCACATTCAGGGGTTTGCCTGTGGAGGCAGCGCTCAGCAGCAGATCGGTCTGACGGCACAGAAAGGCGGGAATCTGGAGAACGTCGACAACCGCGGCCACGCCGGCGACCTCGGCGACGGCGTGCACATCGGTAAGCACGGGAACGCCAACTGCATCACGCACTTCCTCGAGAATGCGCAGCCCCTCCTCCACGCCAGGGCCACGGAACGACGACCCGGATGTGCGGTTGGCCTTGTCGTAGGACGACTTGAAAACGAGCGGCAGGTTCCGAGATCGCGCCTCCGAAGCTATGGCCTCGGCCATGCGCAGACTGTGGTCGCGACTTTCGATCACGCAGGGCCCGGCGATCAGGCCGAGGCGCCCGTCACCGAAAGCTACGTCATTCGAAACCTCGACAATCTGCTTCATCAGCCTCAAGTACCCTTCCCAGCGGTCGCCGTCGCTACTTCGTCGCCGGCCCTTAGCTTGTTCTCGTAGGAAGCCCCGATAAAGGCCGCGAACAACGGATGCGGCTCGAGAGGTCGCGATAGAAACTCAGGATGAAACTGGCACGCAACGAACCAGGGATGGCTGGGCACTTCGACGATCTCGACAAATTTGCCATCCTCTGAAATCCCGGTGAGTCGCATTCCGCCATCGACGATCGGCTGCTCGAACGTGCGATTGAACTCGTACCGGTGTCGGTGGCGCTCGGAGATGCGCTCCTTCCCGTAGGCCTCAGCAGCCATGGAACCGGGCTTCAGCACGCACTCGTAGGCGCCGAGTCGCATGGTGCCGCCCATCTCCTCCACACCGAGCAGGTCACGCAGCATGTAGATGATCTTGCTCGCGTCCGCGTCCCGGAAATTGAATTCGCTGCTATCGGCTGCGTCTCCGAGCTTCGCGACGTTTTGGGCGAACTCGATAGCGGCGGTCTGGAAGCCTAGGCAAATACCGAAGTAAGGCACCTCGTTCTCGCGTGCGTAGCGGATCGCGTCGACCATCCCCATTACGCCACGCTCCCCGAAGCCACCGGGCACCAGCACCCCGTCGGCTTCCGGTAGCACATCCTCCGGACGGACCTCTTCCTCGAATTGCTCTGCCTCAACCCACCAGATGTCGACACCGAGATCGTGCGCGAAGCCACCGTGGACCAGCGCCTCGGTGAGACTCTTGTACGAATCCTCCAGCTCGACGTACTTGCCGACGACCGCGATCTTCACCTGATCACGGGGCTCTTTGTACGTGGTCACCAAACGACTCCAGCGCTCCAAATCCGGGCTGCGTTGCTCGAGCCGAAGACGCTCGCAGATGATCCCGTCGAGACCCTGATCGTGAAAGATGAGCGGCACCTCGTAGATGCAGTCGACGTCGATAGCGGTGACTACGGCGTCCTTTTCCACATTGGTGAACAGGGCGATCTTGGCCTTCATCTCATCGGGCAGGTGACGGTCGGTGCGACACAGAAGAACATCGGGTTGGATACCGATGGAACGCAGCTCGCGCACACTGTGTTGCGTCGGCTTGGTCTTCAACTCCATCGCGTTGGCCAGATAGGGGATCAGCGTCAGATGCAAGAACATCGCATTCCCTGGCCCAACGTCCAGGCGCAACTGTCGGATCGCCTCCAGAAACGGCAAGCTTTCGATATCGCCGACGGTGCCACCAATCTCGACGATGATGATGTCGGCCGTGTCGGCGAGCTTGGTGATTCTCAGCTTGATCTCGTCGGTGATATGCGGGATCACCTGGACGGTCTTACCGAGGTATTCGCCCCTACGCTCCTTCTGAATCACCGACTCATAGATCTGACCCGTCGTGAAGTTGTTGGCCACGCCCATGCGAGCACTGGTGAATCGCTCGTAGTGACCGAGATCCAGATCGGTTTCGGCACCGTCATCGGTAACGAAGACTTCGCCGTGCTGGAACGGGCTCATGGTGCCTGGGTCGACGTTGATGTACGGATCCAGCTTCATGAGATTGACGCTGTAGCCGTGCGACTCCATCAACTGTCCGATGGATGCCGATGCCAGGCCCTTTCCAAGCGCCGAAACAACTCCACCGGTTACGAAGATGTACTTGGTGGACATCCCCCCTCCTGTTCAGTCCTGACGGGCTTCGTCGATCGATCGTATGCGCTCGAGGTCATCCGGGGTATTGACGCCCGCGGGAACCTCGGGAACCTCGTAAGTTTGCATCATCTCACCGGCCTCGAGCACCCGCAGCTGCTCCAATCCCTCACAACGCTCCAGGGGCGACGGAGGCAGTGCTGCCCAGCGATCCAGCGCTGCTCGCCGGTAAAGATACACGCCGAGATGAATCCAGTAATGTGCACCCGCAATATCGTTGACGTCCTCCTTGGGCGCCAACCCCCCACCCGGTGCCTGAACCGCCTGGGCGCGCGGATATGGGACCGGGGCGCGGCTGAAATAGAGAGCCCGGCCCGAGACGTCGACAACCACCTTGACGATGTTCGGATCCCACAGCTTAGCGGTTGATCGCAGCGCCATGCGGAGCGTGCCGAGCTCCGCCTCGCCGCTGCGAAATGTCTCGAGGGCCGCACCCACGGCAGCCGGATCGATGAGGATCTCATCGGCCTGGACGTTGACGATTACCTCGGCATCGAAGCCGCGAGCGACGTGCGCCACGCGGTCGGTACCGGAGGAGAAGGCCTCCGTCGTCAAAACGGTCTCGGCCCCCGCGGCCGAGGCGACGGCGGCAATCTTCTCGTCGTCGGTAGCGACAACAGTGGCGTCGGCGCCGGGAAGCTGCAGACAGCGCTCAACGACGTGTTCGATGAGCGGCCGGCCGGCCAGAGTAGCGAGTAGCTTCCCCGGGAACCTGGATGAGGCAAACCGCGCTGGAATGATGACGATACAGTCCATGCGCTACCGGGGTTTTGGCCCGAACATCTCAGCGGATCGCGGCTGCACTGGCGCAATGGCACCCGCTCGCTCGGCGAAACGGTGGGAAGTTCGGACTAGGTGACGGCAGGAGGATACCACGCAGCCACCGGACAGCGTGTCCGCGTGATGGGTCGGGCTAACACCCGTGCCGAGGGGGCCGGTGCGACGGCATCCTTGCTACTCGTCTCGGAGCCGCTGTACATGCTCGGCGAGCTCGATGACCGTCGCGTCCATCAGATCCCCGGTGTCATCGTCCGGAATCTCGATGCCGAACGCGTCCTCGGCGGCGATCACCAGGTCGATGATCTCAACCGAGGCAAGGCCGATCTCGCTCTGCAGCTTCGCCTCCGGACGAACGGCCTTGTGGCGCTCGGGCTTGATCTCGACGATCAGCTCACAGAGCGTATCGACGACCTCGTTCGTCACTGCAGGTTGCCCTCCTCGTAGAGATCTCTACAGCGGCCGCGGCAGAGCTTACCACTGGTGGTCCTGGGAATGCGCCCGCTCTCCATGAGGATCACGTCGAGCACCGGAAGGTTGAGCCGGTCGGCAACGACTTCTCGCACACCCGCCTCGACGCCTTCGGTGTTCCGAGCATCCTTGGGAGCAGCCACTATGACCACCCCTTCACTCTTGTCCCTTCGTGTCCCGAAGGCAACGATGCTGCCTGGACGCACGATCTCGATGCTCTGAATGGCCCGCTCGATATCTCGGGGATAGTAGTTCCGGCCCTGGAAGATGATGAGCTCTTTCTTGCGCCCGGTCACATAGAGCTCACCTTCATAGAGGTAACCCAAGTCGCCGGTGTACAACCAGCCGTCCTTGAGTGCAGCGGTGCTTGCTTCCTCGTTGTTGAAGTACCCCTGCATCAACGAAGTACCCGAGATGATGATCTCGCCGACGCGACCTTCTGGGCGTTCTTCGCCCTCGTCGTCGACGATTCGAACCTTCGTTTCTCTCACGGTCTGGCCGACCCCGACGATATGGACGCTGGCCCGGCTCTCGGTGGCGGCAACAACTCGCCCCTCCTCTTCGAGAATGCCGCGGTCGACCTCGATGCTGTCGTATACCCCAGTGGCGGGGATGCCGGTAACAATCAGGCCAACCTCGGCGAGCCCATAGGCGGGCATAAAGGCACTCTTGGGGAAGCCGACGCGACCAAAGGAATCGCTGAATTCATCGAGCAGCTCGTGATCGATCGGCTCAGCACCAATGATCGCCACGCGCCAGGCGCTGAGGTCCTTGCCTTCCGGCTCTCCCCGCTCGAGAAGATGCTGGTAGCTGACGTTGGGACCGGCCGTGATCGTGATCCGCTGCCGCTCCATGATCTCGACCCAGCGCCGGGGACGCCGCAGGAAGTTGAAGGGCGTGGTCAGAACGAGACCGATCGAGCGCGCCGTGGCGCCGAGCAAATTCCCGATCAGGCCCATGTCGTGATAAAGAGGCAACCACCCACCGCCGACGTCGTTGGCCACCACCTCGAGGTGCTCGACAATGGCCCGGACGTTTGCGGTGATACTCCGGTGAGTCAGTACAACGCCTCGCGGTGCGCTCGTGCTTCCGGAGGTGAACTGGATCACGGCGATACTGTGCGGATCAGGCTCGTAGGGCTCCCGCGAATCCGCATCCGCGGGGAGCTCTTCGAAGCGTACGACCTCAGAACGACCTCGCATGCCCGCCGCTTCGAGGAGCGGCTCGCCGACCTCCTTGACAGGTTCGTCGACCAGAATGAACCGGGGTTGCGCGACGCTCACGATCTGGCTGGTGTGACGAACGAATCCCTCGAGGCGGCGACGACTGATCGGCGTCGGGAGAATGGTGGGGTGCAGTCCGGCGATGATGGTGCCGAAAAAAGCCGTCACCTGGGCCCTCAGGCCCTGGCACACGACCGCCACTCGATCGCCCGGCACACCGCCCCGGACCTGCAGGCCGGCGGCCAGACCTCGTGCTAGTGATTCGATTTCGGCCCAGGTGTACTTGCGCTCGTCCTCGTCCACGAAGACGATGCCGCGCCCGGCATGGGTCTCGGCGGCACGGCGCAACAGGCCCTGGACGGTCTCTGGAAATTGTTCTTCTGGACTCACGGTCTTGCTATCGCGGGGCTCTTGATGAAGTCAACATGGAAGCTGGTTCGAAGCCTTTCGGCAGACCTCAGGAACCGGCCGGCACGAGATCGCCGAGCCTGGCTTCGATCTGTCCCCAAGCTTCCTCGAGGTCGGCCCCGGTGACCAGGATCCCATGGTTCGCCAGTCCGAGGATCGTCCGGTTCGGGTCCTCGGTCAACCGCAGCGCGTCGATGGTCGAGTCACACAGCTCCCTGGTGCCACACGGGTAGTGATCATCGGTATAGACGACGTTGTCCACGAAAGAGTGGATGTGGATCATCGCGCCGACATCAGGGAAGGCATCGTAGATGGCCGCATGGATGCTCGAGTCAATCGAGACACGCGCATCTTCCCGGTCCGGAGGCACCGTAAGGTGGATTTTCCCCTCCTCACGATTGAAGTTCGTCACCAGAATGATGTCTCGCCCGATGATCTCGAGCTTGGCCTTGTTTACCCCCCGACCGGTCATCCAAAACCTATCCGCGTCATGCCGGGCGCTCATGTTGCCGTAGCTCACCTGCTTGAGCCCCAAGACCTTGAAGAAGCGGCGCCTCTGCTTGTCGGAAAGCCCATCCAAGGGCACTGCCGATGGCACGAGGTCGAGTGAATCGAGGCGGACAGCCATCTCCTGCATCGCGCGCGTTACATCGGTGCCCGGAATGAGATCTTCAGACAGATCCGTGTGCACGACGTTCTCGTCGACGTAGACGACATCCGAGCGCCGCACCAGGGTATCGGAGAGATCCGCGCCCGCCTCCGGCGAGCCGTTCAGCACCTCGTGACCTCGCTCAGGGGTAATCATGGTCATCGTGTAGTCGTAGGGACCATCACCCTCCAGCTCGATATAGCCGGCCAGATTCGCCATGATCTGCAAGCCGATCTCATAGGCGCGCACAACCTTCTCACCCTCGGCCTCGACCTTCTTGTCGATGAAGAAGAAGCCGATGAAATCCTGATACGAGCGGCGATCGACCTTCAGGTTGGCGAGGTCATCGCCACTGGGCATGAAGGCGAGAACCACGTCGGCAGGACCCTCGCCACCTTCGAGAACCTCGTACTGGGGCAGGGCCGAAAAATGTGCTTCCACTGCCTGAAACAAACCATCTGTGACCGGGTGACTCCCGGTGCGTAACAAACGAACAGTCTTCATGATCAGTAACCTCCGCCTCGGGCGGAACTCAGGACCTGGATGAAATACGAAGGTGGCCAGAGGCCACGGCGATCTCGACCTGCCGTATCAATGATAGGTGTGGCAGCTCGGTCGCCCGGCAGGCCTTGATGGAAGTGAGATGCGTCGATTTGCGCCACAGCCTCAGCATGGCCTGCCGAGTATTGGAATCGCAAGGATACACCCTCAGATACCCCTGTGATAACCACGGGGGTTGGCCCAGCAGGCCGTGGTGAAAGTGTGATGGGTCTGGTTGCGCCGCCAAGGGTGTAGATGCAAGGCGCCGCGACGCAGGCGATGCCATTCAAGCCTCACGATTCACTCGGCCCGGCAACCGCGGGCCGCGGCACCCGAACTACGAGCCCACCGGGTCTCACGAAGAGGCGGGCTGGCAGCCCGCCATCGACCTCACCATCCGTCTCCACTCGAATGTCAGCACCCCGGAGCTCCAGGCTGCGGCAGCTGAAACTGAGGATTTCCGGATGATCGAGACGAGTACCCCGCATGAGGCGGGGCATCTGGCGAATGACCTCGAGCCGGGATAGGTCGCAAGCCATCGCGACGTGGAGCCGGCCACTCGTCAGCGTCGCGTCGGGGCACGGGCTCAGGCCGCCGCCGAAAGTCGGGCCGTTGCAGGCCGAGAGGTGAAAAACGCGCCTATCGCCTTCGAGGCCCTCGTCAGTACGCCAGATAAGCCGTCGCGGGCGCGCTCCGGGTAGTGCGATCAGAGTGGCGAATACATAGGCTAGCTTCCCCCACCGGCGCAGCCAAAGAGATCTGCGCACATGATCCGCAACCTGGGGCCCGAGTCCGATGTTCGCCGCATTGATGAAGTACCGGGTTGTCTGCCCTGCAGGGTTGGAAAGCTCGGCAACGCCCACGTCGATGCGCACATCCTCACCATGCTCGAGCTGCTCGGCCAACTTGGCGATATCGCGAGTCAGATTCAGAGCAATGGCAAAATCGCATCCCGTGCCCAGGGGCAAGTAGGCGAACACGGGCAGATCTGAGACCTCCTCCGGGCCCGTGCCACTCGCTGGGTCTAGTGTGTCTCCAGCCCCGGTCGGTCCACCACGATCCAACAGACCTTGTATGGCCTCATGCGCCGTGCCATCGCCCCCAGCCGCGATGACCATGCCTTCCCCGCGGCTCGCGGCCTCGCGGGCCAGCTCGGTGGCATGTCCGGGTCTTTCGGTCTCGACAATTCTCGGCTTTGCGGCCCACCGATTGAAACTCTGTTCGAGCAGCAACCGACGACGGCCGGCCCGACCAGCGCCCGCCGCCGGATTAAAGATGACGGTCGTCCCTCGTTCGTCGCTCTCGCTCATCAATTCTCGTGACGCCGATTCGGCCCCGTTCTCCTAGCCGGGCGGCTTTTCTTGACAGGGGCCGAGACCCACACCTATTCTTCGGGCTGGATCGGGGCTCGACCTTTCAAGGTCAGTTGGGTCGCGAGCGTACAGGGGAAATGGCCTCAGGCCAAGGTCCCCTGCCCCGCTGCTTGAACCATCACAACCATATCTTCTTTGACGCCGTGTGTGAGATATCGCTCCCATGATCAGCGGAAAGATCGAAACCGGAGTCCTGGCGGCAAAGCGTGTCGTGGCTTCGGTATTCGTGGCGCTGAAGATTCCCCCTAACGTTCTGACCATGGCCACGCTGGTGCCGACCGCCCTGGCGGCCTGGAGGCTGGCCGAGGGCGAGCTCGTCCAGGCGGGCTTGTGGATCTTCCTGGCCGGCTTCTTCGACATCATCGATGGTGCCGTGGCCAGGGCGCGAGGTCGCATGACGCCGTTCGGCGCGGTCCTCGACTCGGTAACCGACCGCGTCTCCGACACCTTCATCTATTTTGGTGCGGTCGGCTATTTCCACCGAATCCACGCGCCGTTTTACGAGTTCCTCGCCATCTTCGCCCTCGGTGGTGCGCTGATGGTCTCCTACACGCGCGCCCGGGCGGAGAATACGGTCCTCGATTGCAAGGTCGGCTTCGCCGAGCGTGGGGAGCGCATGGTCCTGCTGTTGCTTGCGCTCTTTTTCGGCAAGCTCGGGGCGGGCATGTGGATGCTGGCCATCCTTAGCTGGCTGACGACCATTCAGCGTGTCATCCATGTGCACCGCGCCCTCGAGGCAGGTCAGGCCCGACCCCAGAGCTAGCCAGCTCGCCCCGCTGCGACCGCAGCAGGCGCGCCACAGGAGACGCAGGCTAATAGGCCTAGTGCCGCCGTGGATCCCTCATGTGCTCCTCATCGGAGGCTGCCGCCGATCCACCGATGCCGGCATCCTTGTCCTGCAGGTAGTTCCCGAACACGCCGCTCCACGGCGGCACCACAACCGTCACGTTGCCCGACGCCTGCGCCTTGCAGGCGAGCCGGATAACCGGTCGCGGGTCGTCGCTGTCGATGTAGCCGAATCGCTTCATGCGTCGGGCTTCGAGCAGGGCCACGTCCGACAGTCGCTCGCTGCCACCGAGCACCCCGACCCAGCATGTGCCACACGCCCCTGAACGGCACTCCGTCGGAATGGGGCCGTCACCAGGCCGGCAGCGGGAGTCGATGTACCCGCTGTGGTCGCGTGGATCAATCATCGAGGCAGTCGTCATCTCGAGCCCGCCGATGAGCTTGAACTTTGCCGACCTGACGCTCTCATCGAAGGTAATGGTGTACTCCCGACGAATCCCCTTGAACAAGGCGGCCAACCCGGCACCGTCGTTCTTGGAGCGGGCGGCGATGATCTGGGACGGCGTGCGCCGCGCCGTGGAAGCGCTGAGCTGCACCTCGCCCGGGGAGGAGGCGAACGCCTCCGACCCCACTTGCCGCAGGGTCATGAGGGCTACCGCGCTGATGCCCAGAAGGAGAGACACGTCGCCGCCACCTGCCCCTGCCGCGTCAGCAGCTATCTGCTCGGCCAGCATCGCCAGCTCGGTGTTTCCTCCCTCAGCTCCTCGGGCGTCACGCTCGATCACGGCGGCCTTGACCTGAGGCCAGAACCGATGGCCGTACAGGAAGGCGTGAGAGCTGTCGATCTGATCTCCGAGGCGATACTCACCCTTCAGGTCGAGCTCTCTCGCCAGCTTCTCGATCGAGCCAGCTTCCTGCAGGGCGTCCGCCAGCCAAAGCGGCCAGAAGAAAAACCAGATGCGGGTGGCATCGCGGTCGACCTCGTGGATCGAGGGAGACAGCGTCTCCAGGGTGGCGAGCCATGACTTCTGATCATGGCCAAATAGAAATCCCGTCAATGAACTCTGTTCGCTGTTGCTCATGATGAATGAAGGTCTGCCTAGTTCCCGCGGAGCATTCGTTCCGCGGGGCTGTCAGTGAAACGTCATGAATAATCCAGGAGCGATGAATCAACAAGATCGGCCCCGGTCGTGTATTAGCAGAGCAGACCGTGGTGGAAGTGTGATGGGTCTGGTTACACCACGGCCTGCTAGTCCTCTCCGACCGAAATCGAGATGAGCATACGCTCGGGATCTGCCTCGTTGTCCTGAGGCCGTCCGCCATCCGGTCGACCACTCCGTGGGATGTTGTCCCACGGCTCACCATCCTGCGCCCGCCACTCGTCGATCGACGAGGCCCGGCGTACGCAGCCAATCGTACAGCGTTGATCACAACCTTTGGGGAGGTGCCATTCATATACGAGTCGCTCGTGATCATACTCGAGCAACGGGATGCCCGGTTTCCCGCGGCGCTGACTACAGGTTGAGACGATGCCGTCTTCGTCGACATACAAGTAGCGAGCTCCGGCACGACACTTCCAGGGCGCTGTTCCCTCCGTCAGCATCCGGGCTTCCCAACCCTCGCCAAAATAGTGGAACACGCTCTTTCGCGACATCCGGGTGATCTCATTGTGGAATGCCGGGAGAGCGTCGTCTCCCACCAGTCCCGAGATGATCTTCCCCATGCCGTCGTGCATCAAGCCCACGGTTTGGTAGAAGCCCATCTTGCGTACCTCCTTGACGAGCGTCCGAGTCTCGTCGGCGGAGCATGCGCCAAGCACCGCGTTCACATTGACGCTGAAGTCCGCATGATCTCGCAGCAACTCGAGCTTGCCTTTCAATCGCGACCAGGATTTCTGTGAGAGCTCGTTAGGCTCGAGATTGTCGACCGACACCTGCAGCAGAGTCAGCCTGGCGTCGTTGAGGCGCTTGATCCACGTCTTGTTGACGGGATACCCATTGGTGATCGACGTGACCACGATGCCCTTGGATACGGCATAGGCGCAGACATCGTCGAGCCGTGGGTTGAGCAACGGTTCGCCGCCCGTGAAAGTAAGGACGACGGTACCCAAGTCAGCCAGGTGCTCAACGTATTGCCGCAGCGCCTCGTAGGGAGTCGGTGGCGAAAAATCATCGTACTCGTTGCAGTAGCCACAGGAGAGGTTGCACCTACGGGTAACGACGAGCTGCACCTGCAGCGGCACATAGCGGTTTGTAATAGCCCGCAATGAGCCGCGTATAGCTCCCCCGATAGGTTTGGGAATCAGCAAGGGTCTCCTCCTCGGTGAGACGCCCGGAGTCTGTCAAGATTGTCGTACACTGGTGTTCTCTGTTTCGAAGCGGTCAGCGACGCTCGGAAACACATCTGCATGCACCCGCACGTAATCTGCCGCCAGCCCCTCCGGCTGCCCGCCGCACGGTTGAAATATGGTCCGAAGGGTGTATTTTGACTCTTATTCATGGGGTTGCGGTCGACCGGTCGCGCATTATCCAATAAGGCATCAACATCGGACTGGTCGCTCGTGAGAGACAGCTTCATTCTGAACATCAGAGGCTAGAACATGTCCGTTTTCGTATGGTTCATCATCATCCTGCTGGCCCTGATCGTGGCTGGCTGGCTCTACATGCGGTGGAAAATGTCCATTCTCAAGAAAGCTAGTGAAGCGGAGCAGGTTACCCGAGAAAATCGGCTCCGCGATCTTCCCACGATTCCCTTGGCTGCGCGCGACGATGAAGCCATCTACCAGTGGAGCAACTTCCACGGTGAACGACTCGTGGCGCGTGTCGTGGGGCCCGAGATCGACGAAGAGGCCAAGGAAGTCACCTTCGTCGAAATCGTCAACAGCGACTATCTGCTGCTGCCCGACGAGTGCCATTTCCAGAAGTACCGCCTCGAGATCGATACCGTCCGCGACGCCATCAAGGCCGATCGCAACGACCCCGAAAAAGGCCGCATCCTGCGCCAGGTCCACGCCAAGATCATCGGCTACGTCGAGCACTGATCCCCTCCTCTCCAACCTTCTCTTCTCACCTAGCTCTCGTGTACCGAGGGTGTGGTGAGCCTTGCAGATACCAGACGCGCTCATCACCCCAAGGGCTCGCTGAACCGCGAGTGCAAGCCACCCACAACGCCCCAAGGGCGCGGCGAGGTCTGCGGATACAAGGCGCGCGCTCATTTCTCCCTCGGGTTCGTCGAGGCCCGTGGATCCAAGGCGCGCGCAGCGAGGGGCCCGGAGGCGCACCTTGGGGTACGCCGAGGACACCGAGCAAGCGCAACGCAGGAGGCACGGGTCTCGGCGGACCCTACGCCGAGAAACAAAGGCCGTCAGGAGGTTATCCTGACGGCCTTTGCCAGGTCATCCCGAAGGACCCTGGAGTCCTTCTTGTCCTCGTACCTCAGAGCTGAATTTGAACCAGCTTCTTGCTCTTTTCCTCTGCTGGCTTCTCTTCTTTCTCACCGAGGAAGTGCTGGCGGTAGAGCTTTGACATCTTCTCGTTCTCGGCGTCGGACCTCGCCCTGGCATCAGCCAGCTTCTCGTCGCGTGCGGCACGCTTTTCGTCGCGCGCGTACTTGGCGATTCCGAGCTTGTCGAGGTCGTCCTGCGCTTCCTTCACGACGATCTCATCCCTGAGCAGCATGGAATGGTCGGTCGTGGGCAGCTCGACCTTGCGGTCCCCGGCGTAGATCTCATGACGGCCATACTCCTCGTACCACTCGTTGAGCTTGGACGTCATGTGCATCTTCTCGATGATGTTCCGCCAGCCGATCCCCGTGTTGTAGGCGCAGAAGGAAATCTCGCCCTCCTGGGTACCGTAAGGGATGATGCACAGCTCGGTGCGGCGGAAGTCATAGTTAAACAGATCCTGGAACCACATGCCCGCGATGATCATGGCGTTCCAGCGATCGGAACGGCGCTTCTCGATATCGGCCATGGTGCGGTCGGCATGCGGGTTGCCGTAGTCGACGCCGGTGCCGCCGAACTGCTTGTCGAACTTCTTCAGCATGTCGAAAATGCTGAAGTAGCGCGGCGCCGTGAAGGGGTTGTAGTTCTTCATGACGGCGAGCGAGAAGCCAAACAGCGACATCCACTTGCCACGAGCGGCGTCGTTGATCTTCTTGGTGTCCTCACCGAGACCCACGCCATCGATGAAGGCCGTGATCGGAACGGCTTCTTTGGTTTCCTTGTCGATCATCATCGCCATGCCGATACCACAGTTGGGGTGGCAGCCGCAGCTGTACTGTCCCCAATCGGCGTTCGGGCCATGCACCAAATCAGCCATGTCGGAAAAGATGCTGATGTACGACAGCGGGAACCAGTCGCGCGTCGGCTCACTGAAGCCAACCTGGTTCTTCACGTCATGGGCCATGTCAGCGAGCGTGTAGCGCTGCGCGTGGCGGCGCTCGTCGGTGACGCCCTCGTCGCGACCCGTGAAGGAAACCGGCTGGAACGCCAGAAAGACAATCTTCTTGGGATTGTCCATGGCGAACTCGATGATCTTGCCGACCTGCTCGTTGTTGATGCCGTTGATCAGCGTCGTCACCGGCACGATCTCGATGCCGGCAGCATGCATGTTCTCGATCGCCTGCAGCTTGACATCGAAGAGGTTACCGACGTGGCGATGCGAGTTGGCAGCGTTGCCGACACCGTCGAACTGCAAGTAGGCGTAACGGAGCCCAGCCTCGGCGGCAGCTTTGGCGAACTCGGGGTCCTTGGCAAAGGCGATACCGTTGGTGGCCGCCTGCACGCTCAAGTAGCCGACGTTGCGCGAGTAGCGAATGGCGTCGAGGAAGTAAGGCGACTCGGTGGGCTCACCACCCGAAAACTGCACCGACATCTGGCGCTTCGGCTTGATGGTGAGGGCATTGTCGAGAATCGTTTTGATGTCGCTCCAGGAGAGCTCATGGACGAAGCCAACCTGGTTGGCGTCCATGAAGCACGGGTCACACATCATGTTGCAGCGATTCGTCATGTCGACGGTCAGCACCGTGCCGCGGCCGTACTTGACCGTGCTCGAGCCGTGATCGCGCAGATGAGTGTCGTTGTGCCCGCGGATGTCGCGACCCGGGAACATCGACTCGAGATGACGGAACATCTCCGGATCGGTCGACATCACGTCTTCGAAGTGCCCATGCTTGGGGCAGTCCTTGACCATCCAGATCTTGCCGTCGCGCTCGATGATCTCGGCCTTGATCTCGCCGACCTTTTCGTTGCGTAGGATTTCGACGGGCAGCTCACCGTCGAGGATCTTGGCGCGAATCTCAGGTACGCATTTAGGGCACAGCGAGTCGGTCGTGCGGGGCACGCCTAGGGTTGGCTTGCTCTTCTCCCACGACTTCTGCAGCGGCTTGTCGGACCACTTGGGAACAAAGCCAGGATTGGGGCGGATGCGGTTGAGCCGCTCGAAGGCAAACCAGGCGCCCTTCGCGGCTTGCACCAAACCCCACTCGAGATATTTTACGGGACGATGCATCAGAAAAATCCTCCTGAGGATGACCTTCGGCTGAGGGTTACTGGGCCGTCCCGCGCGGCCAATAAAGGCTCACCCGGCGCCAGGGTTTACGCGACCACAACGCGCCGACAGCCCGAATGATAAGGGCCAGGCTCGCCGGTGCGACCCACCCCCAAGGTGGTGCGTCCGCGTCGGCTACCGGGAGAAGCGGGACCTACACTGATCCCCTCAACCTAAACTGGCGTGGATATTAACGAAAAACGCTGCCTCGTGTCAATGACGTCAAGGTCTAGAAACATCAGTCAGATGACCCTTTTTGACACTAGCCTGGACTTCTCAACGGGTGGCATGAAACCGCGGGATGGCATGAAATCCGGTCGACCTTGCCTGCCGCCACGAGCCGAGGCGAGAGCGCGAATCAGTTTGCGGCGGTTGAATGACGGATGATCTCGACGCCGTCGGGAAGATCGAGCTCGAAGTCGGACGGCTCCAGGTCGGGATTGCGAACGATCTCGGAGAGCTCAATGGTCGTCGTGTCGCCGTTGTGCTGGACGATGAAGATCCGCTCTGCCGGGTGCCACTGACCCTCTCGAACCGACAGCGTGATCGAGGTCCAGTGCTTCGCCGCCTCGGTCTCTGGCAGGGGCACGAGCTCGAGGACGTAAACCCGTCCCGCCCCATCGTCTGGCAGCACCTCGGTGAGCGACACGTCGTATGCGGCACGCAGCTCGGCGGCAGAGGCCATTCCGGGCACCACCAACCTGCGGCTCTCCTCGGACGTAGCGATGGGATAGAACTGAGCCTGATTGATGCGCGGGATGTAGATCTTCGCCATCCCCTCACTGACGATCAGCGTGTGCCGAGCAGGCTCTTCCAGGTCGCGGCGCAGATAACCCGGCCTGAGGTAGGACAGAGTGCCGCTCTCCACCTCGGTGTCACCAAAGAGGACGAAATGATCCGTCGTCACCATCTTGGCCTCGAAAGAATCGAGCCCATCGTCGGCGGTTTCGATCGCCCGGAGTACGTCATCGAGCCCCAGCGGCGTGACCTCGGTCTGCTCGGGGCTGGGAAAGATGAAAAGCCCAACGATGATGGCACCGCAGATCACGTCATACTGCCAGGAACCACGCGGCCAGTTGAGAAACACCCACCTGCCGACCGTACCCCAGAGCTGTAGTCCGGCTCGTGCCATCAGCTTTCTTCCTCCACCCTCACTATCCTACCATCGCGCATTTGGATGGTCCGATCAGCACGGGCGGCAATTTCGGGGTTGTGGGTAATCATCAAGATAGTCTGACCGTGCTTCTCGTTGAGCGACTCGAAGACCCTCATGATCTGCAAGGAGTTATCCGTGTCGAGGTTTCCGGTGGGCTCGTCTGCGAGCAAGATCTCGGGCATGCCTACCAACGCCCTGGCGATGGCCACCCGCTGCTGCTCACCGATCGATAGCGCGTAGGGCCTGCGGCCCGCCTTGTCACCCAATCCAACCCAGGCCAGCAGTTCGTGTGCCCTTTCAGTTCCCGTCTTGCGGTCCGTAGTCCCCTGGATTTCCTGGGCCAGGCGAACGTTGCCCAGGGCGGTGAGCGTCGAAAAGAGGTTGAAGCGCTGAAAAACGAAGCCGATCCTCTCGCGGCGCAGAGCCGTGCGCTCGCCATCGCTCAGATGGGTGATATCCGTGTCGCCCACGAAGACGCTGCCACGCGTCGGCTTGGTCATCCCGCCGATCAGGTAGAGGAGGGTGGATTTCCCACAACCTGACGGCCCCATAATCGAAACGAACTCGGCCTTCTTGACCGCCAGGTCGATGCCGCAGACGGCCCGCACCTTGGTCCTGCCGAGATCGTAGGACTTCTCCAGGCCCACCGTGCGCAGAGTGCTGGGGGCGTCTTCCATGGTCATTCGTGTCGGAGGGCCCGGACGGCATCCTGCCTGACCGCCCGCAAGGCCGGGTAAAAGGCGCCCAACGTTCCACCTGCCAGGCCCAGAAGGACAGCGTAGATCAGCCACTCCGTCGTGAACTCCACCGACAGGGTCTGGTACCGGCTGACCAGCACCCACCGCGCCAGGTAAGCGAACCCTACGCCGACGGCCGCACCGATGGAGCACAGCAGGACCGATTCGCCGATGATCGTGCTCATGATGTAGGTCTTGGAAGCCCCCAGCGCCTTGAGGATGCCGATCTCTCGTGTTCTCTCGATGATAGAGGTGTACATCGCCAGCAGGATGACGAGAAACGACAGCACCACAGCGATACTCGAAATGGCGCCATTGAACTGGTCGAGACCGACGATGTTCTCGCGCAGAATCTCGGTGTACTGCTCCATGAGCGTGCTCTCGAAGCCGGGCAACTCCTGCCCGATGCGCGCGGCAACTCCCCTCGGCTCGGCCCCCGAATCGACCTTCAAGAACACGACGTGGGTTTTGTTCGGCAGCCCGAGAATCTCCTGCAGGGTTGGCAGGGGAACCATCATTCTGGCCCCGATGCCGGCACGGTAGATGCCCACGATCGTCCAATTCTGGCCGAGAATCTCGAGCTCCTGGCCAACGCGCAGATCTTCAGTGCTGGCCAGCCTACGGTCAACAATGATCTCGTAGCCACTCTGCAGGCGGCGGCCATCGAGAATCTCCAATTGGCCCCCGACCCTCTCGAAGGGCTCAGGGTCGATGCCAAACATGTTGGTCGGAGCGTCCGCGACTTGTGAAGTGGTCCAGATCATCACCGGCGACGCGCTGTCGACGCCCTCGACCTCGAGTAGTCTGTCGACCGCTGAGGCCGGCATGGTGGTGTCGCTCAGTCCCAGCAGCGGCGACGACCCGGCCGGGCGGAACATGATGTCAGCCCCTAGGGCCTTGATGCGACCGGAAACCTCATTGATGGTGCCACTCGTCAGACCCACCAGCAGCATGACAGCCGTGACCTCGATGGCCACAGCGAGGATAGCGATAGCCGCACGCGTCCGCCGCTGAAAGATGTTGGCGCGGATCAAGGTAGGGACGCTAAAGGGCATGCTCAGTGCATCTTTCGAGGGGACGGCCAGAAACGGCCCCAAAACGGAGTGGGGGCTCGGAACCCGGCAAAGACAAAGGGTGAGTATCCTCCCCAGTTCGCATCTCGTCAACTCTCCTGGCGCTGATCGACTCGCCCATTACGGGGCGGGCGCGAAGGGAGACTCAGAGCCCGGATCGCTCTCCCCACCCCCCCCCTGAGACCTGAACTCGGCCATCGCCTCTTCGATGGTCATAGTGCGGTAGCCGTCGATCGGCTCGAGGCGGAAGATGCCGGCCTGCAGGGTCGGATTGAACCGGGTCTCCTCGATTTCGAATCTGAAGACAAGCTCCTCCCATGGTCGCCGGACCTCGATCCTGCTGGGATAGGCGTCAATGCCGGGTCCGAGATAGCCGCCATAGGTCGCGGCGAAAGCCACCCTCCCGTCCATCGTGAACGCCTCGATGCGTGCAACACGCAGGTCGATCCTGCTGACCGTGACGCGTCGACGCAGCGCAATCTCCCCCGTCGCACTCGCCTGCCACCACGAAAGAACATATTTGTCGGGGTAGGTTTCGAGAGCCACCTGGGTGCTCGCCGAATCGGCCGTGGGTAGAGGCTCGGGCAGAAGGGCTTCGGTGATGTGGTGCGGCCGCAGCGAAAAATAGGGCCGCTCGGGATCAGGGACCGCGGGTGCTGCGGACATCCCCAGATAGGTCGTCGCGTGCGAGGGCACACGTAGCAGGAACTCGGCCCCGTCGGCCGCAAGCGTAAATATCTGCCCGATCAGGGTGCGATTACCTTGCATGCGAATCGCACCGGAGCGGGTCGCGTACAGCCTCACATCCACGTGACGCTCGTCCTCGTTGCCGGCCCAGTACATACGCAACTGCCCTTTGGCATAGAGCGCCGCCCCGGTCCAGGCATTGGCGCGCTCAATGAGCGTGGCTTTGTCGGCCTCGAGATAGACCGGACGCGGCCCCAGAGAGCTGACAGGGGGAGGACCACCGCACGCTACTAGGGCGGGGCAGAGCGCCGCCGCGGCCAGACCGAACATCACAACGGGTCGTGATGCAAGCTGGAGCAAGTTCCGCGAGGATGACGAATTCACGTTGCGAGCCCTCAGTGCTGGCGGGCGATGACGAAATCCGGCAGTTCGGCAAGCGCTTCCTTGGCAGGCGACTCTGGCAACCCCGCCAAGCCTTCCTGAGACGTCCTTGAATAGTCCAGAGCCTCGCGCAAGGAGTCCTCGAGGCAGCCATGCTTCTGCATGTCCGCAACCACCCTCGCCAGACTCTCGGTGGTCAGCTCGGCATTACCCAGGCAGCTGAGCGCATGTTCCCGTGCGTCTCCTTCCGCACGCTCCAGAAGGTAGATGACGGGCAGAGTCACCTTACCCTCACGCAGGTCGGTACCGGTCTGTTTGCCCAGACTTTCGGGATCAGCAGCGTAGTCCAGACAGTCATCGACGAGCTGGAAGGCCATGCCGAGATTCCAGGCATAGCTGACCAGGCCTTCCTCGATCTGACGCGAGGCACCCGCCAACATTCCTCCCGCCTGGCTACAGGCGGCGAAAAGCGATGCCGTCTTGCGATCCATGATGTCGATGTACAGTTCCTTCGTCATGCTGGCGTCGCCCGTGTGGGATACGTCGAGGATCTCGCCCTCGACGAGGCGACTCGTGGCATCGGCAAGGACCTGGACGATGCGCAGGTCGCCGAGACCTACGCTCATGGCCATCGAGCGAATATAGATGTAGTCGCCGAGCAGCACCGCCACCTGGTTGCCCCAAATCTGATTCGCCGCGGCATGGCCGCGCCGCGTCTGTGCCTCATCGAGGATGTCATCGTGAACCAACGTTGCCGTATGGATAAACTCGACGATGGCACCCAACTCGATGTCGTCTTCGCCCTCGTAGCCACAAGCCTGGGCAGATAGCAGCACCATGGCGGGCCGCAAGCGCTTGCCTCCGGCGTGATGGAGGTACTCCGCCAGCCGCCGCACCAGCGCCACCTCGGAGTGCGAGGCACGAACGATCTCCTGTTCCACGAGCTTAAGTCGCTCCATCACGAGCTGGTAAGCCAGCGTCGAAGATGCGGACTTCTTGACTCTCTCTGCCGACAACTCAGCCCCCTATGTAAACGACGTCCGCGCCCGGCGGAATCTCGAACTCGAAAAAGCTATCGGAAAATCCCACGTCATACTCGATGTCATGAAACTGATAGTCAATGGTGTTGCTGATGCGATCCACCTGAACGAGGCGAGCGATGCTAGCAGTCATCGGCTCGACCTCGAGCACCAGTAGTGTGAAAGAAGCACCCTCCTGGCGTGGCCGCATATGCAGTTGGATATTGCCGGGAGCCAGCTTGGGTCCCCAATCCGTCTCTTCGATATCGAAGTCCCTGAGCAGATCTCCCTTGCCGGCAAGATACATGATCGGCGTCTGTGACGCTTCCGAGGCCTCGGTCTGGAACACCTGCACCTGGTTGTCGTTCACGAGGAAGAAATAGGCCTCCTCCCCGGCGGTCACGAACACGTCGGGAGGCTGATCGTATTCCCAGCGCATGCGGCCCGGTGGCTGAATGTAGAGCTTCCCTTCGCGCTCCACAATGACACTGCCGAAACGGGTGAGGCGACGCTGCACGAAGCGCGCCTCGAGGCCGGCAACTTCCCGGAGGCGCTGCTGCACTCTGGCGGCGAGTCGCTCGATGCCGGGCCCGGGCTGGTTCTCCTGCAACGCGGCAGGCAATGGCTGCTCAGAGGCAGGCGCCGGTGACGAAATGCACATCGTCAGAGCGAGAAAGAGGGCTGGCCCGAGCTTGCCTGGCCTGGAATTCTCAACGGTTCGTGAGGCGAGCGGGCGCAAGGGCCGCGAGGACGAGGCGCGCACAGGTTCGAGCGCGGAGGCGTGCTGGTGCAGCACGTCGAGCACTCGAATCAAGCGCAACGTCGTCTTCGCGCGCCATCGTGCACGCGTAGCCGCGAACCGTTGAGATTTCCAGGCTAGAGGTCGCGCCTGAGCGCGCGCACAGATTCCTCCCGGCACCGTCTATCCTCCTTGGATCTCGATCAGGCTGTGGCTGGAAAGCAGCGCATTCGCGGCTCCTGCTATCATACCCTGCCGAAGCGCTTGGAGGCGGTCACCGCCGATTACCAGGCGAGTCGTGGTGAACTACCTATCTCTGTTTGTGTCGAACTCTAAGGAACTCCAGATGCGTCCCAGGGTCCTGGTTGTCTCCCATATCGACCCCACCGGCGTCCACGGCATGGCGCCTGATATCAGAGCCATCAATGCCATGGGGGCGAAGCCGCTTCCGGTAATTACCGGGATCACCGTCGGCAGTCCCTCCGCTCCCGAGAGACTCGACCCAGTCCCCACCCGGATGGTCAGCCGCATGATGGATGCGGCGCTAGCGGAAGAGCCGCTAGCCGCGGTTATCGGGCTGATTGCGCGACGCCGTCAGGTCCGTGTGATTGCCCAGGGGCTAGCAGACATCGGGCCGCCGGCCGTCGTCTTGGCGCCGCTGCATTTGGAGTTCGATGCCCGCCCTCTGCTGGGATGGGGAACGCTGGCCGCAGTCGTTCGCAGCCTCGTACCCGAAGCCACCACCCTCGTAGCTCCGGCCCTGCAGTCGGGCGGCGTCGTGACGCTCTCAGACAATTCACTCAGCGCCGTCAAGGCGGCCGGCCAAGAGCTACTCGAGATGGGCGCCAGCTCGGTTTGGTTGCGGGCCGCTAGCCATGCGGGTCGCAGCATCGACGTTTTTACCGACGGTAGCGGCGCGGGTCTGCTCGATTATCCAGATCCCAACCCTGAGGCCGAGCCTTCTTCCGCAGCAGCGGCACTGGCCGCCCAGCTGGCGATGGGAACGGCACTGCGCCTGGCTGTCGACCGGGCCCACCGATACGCCTGTGCGCTCGATCGCGCGCCACACCGCGTTCTGGGGTAGACACCTGCAGTCGGGGCAGGCGAACGCTTCGGCAGCCGCGACCCGGTGAGCCGTTCAGGCTAAATAATCGTCCGGGTCTAGGCGCGGGAATAGCGGATCGCCAGGGCTCACCTGTACCGGTCCCGGAGAGGGTTCGAGCAGCGAGTCGAGTCGCCAGTCCTCCGGAGGCAAGCTCCAGCCAAGTTGTCCTGCCATGGCCCGTGCCCTCTCGGGCATCGTAGGGCTCATCAATACGGCGAGGTATCGCAGGGCCCCGACAAGCTCGAACAAAACCGAGTCGAGCTCGACGGCCCGATCGTCATCGCGGGCCAGCTCCCAGGGCTTGTGTTTGTCGATGGCCAGGTTGGCGGCTGACACCAGCTCCCATGCAGCGGCCAACCCGCCCTGCAGGTCATACCGGTCCATCGCCTCGCGATAGGTCCCCACGACCTCCCGCGCCTTCTCGGGTAGTCCTGTGACGGAGGTTGCCGTTTCGGCAGCGGAGAGCCGGCCTTCGCGATACTTCTTCGCCATGGCCAGCGTGCGCTGGAAGAGGTTCCCCAGGTCGTTTGCCAGGTCGGCGTTGATGCGACCGATGAGGCGCTCGTAGTCGAACTCCATGTCGCGGCCGAAGCGCACCTCGCGCAGCAAGAAGTAGCGCAGGGAGTCGGCCCCGAATTGCTCCGCCACGACGATCGGGTCCATGACGTTGCCCATCGACTTGCTCATTCTGCCGGCGTCCGTCAGCACCCATCCGTGGCCGAAGATGGTGGCGGGAAGAGCAATTCCCGCCGACATCAGCATGGCCGGCCAGATGACGGCATGGAAGCGTGTAATGTCCTTGCCGACCAGGTGCATATCGGCAGGCCAGTATCGTTGATACGCGTCCGTTTCGTCGGGAAATCCGAGCGCGCTCAGATAGTTGGTCAACGCGTCGAACCAGACGTACACGGATTGCCCGGGGTGGCCGGGCATCGGCACGCCCCAACCGGAGCTCGCGCGGGAAACGCTGACGTCCTCGAGCCCTCGACCGATCAACGCCAAGAGCTCGTTGCGACGGGACGCCGGCTGCACAAACTCCGGGTGCTCTTCGTACAGTGCCTTGAGCTTGTCTCCGTAGCTCGACAGGCGGAAGAAGACGTTTTCCTCTTCCCTCCAGGCGGGCTCCTTCTGGTGAACCGGGCAAAGGCCGTCCTCGAGATCCCGTTCCAGATAGTAGGCCTCACAGCTCACACAGTAGAGACCCTTGTAGGAACCCTCGTAGAGGTCACCGGCTGCTTCAGCGCGCTCGACCATCGCTGCGACGGCGCGGTGATGCCGTTTCTCGGTCGTGCGGATGAAATCGTCGTATTCGACGTTCACCGCCTTCCAAGCCTCTCGGAACACGCCTTCCATGCGGTCGCAAAATGCCGTCGGTTCCAGCCCTTCCTCATGCGCCCTCTTCTCGACGTTTTGTGAGTGTTCGTCGAGGCCCATGAGAAAGAACACGTCTTCCCCGGCGAGGCGCTTGTAGCGAGCAATCGTGTCGGCGGCGATTTTCTCGTACGCAGTGCCGACGTGAGGCCGACTGTTCGGATAGTCGATGGCACAGGTGATGTAAAAGCTCATCGGGACTCCAACCTCTTCTCCTCGAACCCGCAGAGATCTTCAATACAGCATCGCCAGCACTCGGGACGTCGCGCTGAGCACACCTCACGCCCGTGGCGAATGATGTTCATGTGCAGAGGATATGCGATTTCGGCCGGCACATCCGCTTGGATTTCCCGATTGGCGCGGCTCAGGTCGCGTGTATCGACCAGACCCACCCGTCGCAAGATGCGATGCACGTGGGTGTCGACCGGGAAGGCCGGCTGGCCCAGGGAGAACAGCAACACGCAGTTGATGCTCTTCGCTCCCAAGCCCTTGAAGCGCCCCATCTCTCGACGCGCGGCTTGCATGTCCATGTCGCGTAGGTAGTCCATCTGGTAATCACCGCGCTCCTCGCGCACCTGCTCGAGTAGGTCTTTGATGCGCTGAGCCTTCGTGCGGTGCAGGCCACCCGCCTCGATCGCCTTGGAAATTCGCGATACCGGCGCCGCGGCAACGCTCTTCCAGCTATCGAATTCCCGCCACATTCCGGTCCACGCACGATCGCGGTTGGTATCTGTGGTGTTCTGCGAAAGGATCGTGAAGACCACCTCGTCGAGCGGGTCCATCCGCGACTTCGGCGACGGCTCACCGTACTCGCCCACGAGTCGCTCGTGGATGAGCAAGAGGGCCTGCCGCCGGGTTTCGTCATCGAGCAGGCGCTGCTCGCGCTGCGACTCGCTCACCGCTCCAGCGACAACCTTTCGCGAAGGTAGTCCACCATGCCGTCCAGCGACACTCGCTCCTGCTCCATGCTGTCGCGGTCGCGTACCGTGGCGGTGCCATCCTCGAGACCATCGAAATCGACCGTGATGCAGAACGGTGTGCCTACCTCGTCCTCTCGACGGTAGCGCTTACCGATGCTGCCGCCCGCGTCGTACAGCACGTTGAAGTGCCTCTTCAGCTCGTCATAGAGCTTGCGCGCCGGCTCGGCCAGCTTCTTGACGAGGGGGAACACCGACACCTGTCGGGGCGCAATGTGCGGAGCCAGGCGCAGCACTGTGCGCTCCTCGTCGCCAACCTGCTCCACCGCGAAGGCGTCGGCCAGCACGGTGAGCACCGTGCGGTCGAGGCCGGCCGACGACTCGATCACCGAGGGAACGAACTTCTCGTTGCGGGCATCATCGAAGTACCCGAGCTCCTTGCCGGAGGCCTTCATGTGCTGGTCGAGATCGAAGGAACCGCGGTTGGCAACGCCCTCGAGCTCCTGCCAGCCAAAGGGGAACTCGTACTCCACATCGGAGGTATAGCGGGCGTAGTGGGCCAGCTCGTCCTCACGATGCGGCCGCAGGCGCAGCTTCTCCTGACGAATGCCCAGGTCGCCGTACCAGTTGAATCGCTCTTCGAGCCAGAAATCGAACCACTTGCGCTCTTCCTCCGGATGGACGAAGAACTCCAGCTCCATCTGCTCGAACTCGCGCGACCGAAAGGTGAAGTTGCGTGGCGTCACCTCGTTGCGAAAGGCCTTGCCGGACTGGGCAATACCGAATGGCACCTTCATGCGAGTCGCCATCTGCACGTTGCGGAAGTTCACGAACATCGCTTGCGCGGTCTCTGGGCGCAGGTAGGCAATCGCCTGCGACTCCTTGGAGGCACCCACGTGGGTCTCGAACATGAGCCCGAACTCACGCGGCTCGGTGAAGTCACCTCCACACTCGGGGCAGGTCGTTGGCGGCTCGTCGGTGCCCGCGTCACGCGCCAGATGATCGGTTCGGAACCGGCGCTTGCACGACATGCAGTCCACCATCGTGTCGTAGAAGGAGCCCACGTGGCCGGAGGCCTCCCACACTCTCGGGTGCATGATGATCGCGGCATCCATCCCCACCACGTCTTCACGCTCTCGAACGACCCGATTCCACCAGAAATCCAAGATGTTGCGGCGCAACTCGACACCGAGGGGGCCATAGTCCCAGAAGCCGTTCAAGCCGCCGTAGATTTCGCTGCTCTGGAAAATGTATCCGCGCCGTTTGCACAGCGAGACGAGGGCATCGAGAGTTTCAAGCTGGTCGGTCGTTTTCATGTCGACAGATTCTATCCTAGCCCGCATTTCTCATCACGCTTCGTCGCGAGGGTGCGTAGAGGCCCGCGCAGGCAAGGCGCGGGCTGGCGGTCTATTCGAAGGTGCTGAGCTCGTGGTGGTGCGCCTGCACCTTGGCAAGGGCGCGGGCAACATCGAGGGCGTCCTCCTCGGACCCGAGCAGCGCGGGGTGCCGCACCCAGACGGCCTCGGTCTCGCAGGCGCGCTCCGCGATCGGGCACGCATCGTGACGGCTCGGGGCCACGCCAGCAGTCTCGAAAACGGGCTGCTGATAGGGGGCTGAAGAATACCCTATCGCCGCCGGGATGCCCTCGGCGACGAGTGCCTTCACCAGGGTCGACTTCGAGACGCCGCCGAACTCCTGCAGGCCAACGCGCATGACGAACAAATGCCATGAATGCACGTGGCCCACTGGAAGCGCCAAGGGCTCGACTCCCGGCAGACCTCTCAATTCTTCAGTCAGCACGGCGGCGTTCCGGGTACGAAGCTCGAGCTGCCCGGGGTAGCGGTCGAGCTGCGCCCGTAAGATGGCCCCCTGGAACTCCGTCATCCGATGGTTGCCGCCGAGCAGCGCGTGACTGTATCGTTGCGCCGTTGCCGCACGGCCGCAGTCGGCCAGCGAGCGACAGATTGCAGCCACCTCGGCATCATTGGTCACGATGATGCCGCCCTCCCCGGCGGTCAGATTCTTGCTGGCCTGAAAGGAAAAGCCGCCGGCGACGCCGATGGCTCCCACCGCCTTATTCCCATAGCGAGCGCCCCACGCCTGTGCGGCATCCTCGAGAACCTGTAGCCCGTGCCGCTGCGCCAGCGCCATGATCGGGTCCATCTCGGCGGGCAAGCCGGCGAAATGAACCGGCATGATGGCCGCCGTCTGAGGTCCAATGGCTGCCGCGACGGCATCGGGGGCAATGCAGTAGGTGTCGGGATCGACGTCGACGAACACCGGAATGGCACCCACCTGCACTACTGCCGTGGCGCTCGCTACGAAGGTGTAGGCGGGAACGATGACCTCCGACCCCGGGGGAATCTGCAGGGCCTTGAATGCCAGGATCAGAGCAGCCTCGCCGCTGTTCACGCAGATACCTTGCCGGGCATCCTGGTAGGCAGCGAAGCTCTCCTCGAACGTCCGGACCTCGCTGCCGTAGGAGCTGCTCCACTTCCCCGACTGCAGAACCCGCTCGAGAGCCGTGAGCTCCTCGGGCCCGGCCTGCGGCCAGCTCGGATAGGGCATGTCGCGTAGCGGCGCGCCACCTGCGAGAGCGAGATTAGCCACTGATTCTCACCATGTTCCGTAGCAAGGGGGCTGAGGCCTGAAATCGGTAATTACAGGTACTCATCGAGGCCCATCTCCATAAGACGCTCGCGCAAGCCGCGAATGTCCTGCGATTTGTCGAGGGCAGCAATGAGCAAAACGTTACCGGCACGAACGACCGCGAGCCCCTCCACGCCGAGGAGTGCTACGACCTCCTGCCCCGGCGCATGAACGAGGTTGTTGCGAGCATCGAGCGCAACGACGCGCCCCCATGTCACGTTGCCGTCGTCGTCGCCGGGTATCACTTCACAGAGCGCCGCCCAAGATCCCACATCCGACCAATCGAAGGGCGCCCGAACACAGGCGACATTGCCGGCACGCTCCATGATTCCGAAGTCGATCGAGATTGCGGGCATCGCGGCGTAGGCCGCGGCGCGCTCTTCGTCGGCATCGGCCATGAGCATGCGCCGCGCAGCATCAACCGCCTCGGGAAGGTGTTGAGTGAAGGCATCGAGAATACTCCGGGTCGTCCAGACGAACATGCCGCTGTTCCAGAAAAACCGACCTGCCGCCACATACTCCTCAGCAGTCTCCTGGTTCGGCTTTTCCCGAAATTTCACCACGCGGTTCACGGGCACGTCTCCGGCGGCGTCGATTTCCACCGCCTCTCCGATCTCGACATATCCGTACCCGGTTTCCGGGTAGCGCGGCGGCACACCGAAGGTCACCAGCAGGGGCTCGGCTCGAGCAGCAGCAACCGCCGTGCGGGCCGCGGTAACGAACGCATCGAGATCGCGGATCAGGTGGTCCGCCGGCAGGACGAAAGCCACGGCATCGGCATCCCGCGCCTCCAACCAAGCAGATGCCCAGGCAACACAGGGCGCAGTGTTGCGGGCCTGAGGCTCCAGCAGGAGATTGTCTGCGGGAAGATCCTCGAGTTGCTCCCTTGTCAGCTCCTCGTAGTCGGCAGAGGTGACAACAACGACATTCTCCGGCCCTTCGACCAGAAGGAGTGCTCGGTCCCAGGTTTCCTGAAGCAACGTCTTGCCGCCCGTGATCGCGAGAAACTGTTTCGGCTGGGCCCGCCGTGACAACGGCCAGAAGCGCGTGCCTCCGCCGCCGGCCATGATCACCACGAAGGCATGCGGATCGACCGGACACTGGTTGTCTGCCATTGCTGCCTCCTGTGCTTTGCCCAGCTTCGTTACCCGACGCTCGAGCTACATGTCGTTCAGACTATGCGACGCCCAGCTCACGCTCGATACGATCGAGCCGGCCCGTGAGGTCGGCCTGGATTTCAGCGAGGCGCTCGGCGCTGTCGGCCTCGAAGCGCAGGACAATCGCGGGCTGAGTATTCGAGGGGCGAGCTAGTCCCCAACCACCCTCATAATTCGCGCGTACACCGTCGATGTCGAGAACGTCGAACTCAGCGGCAAGCTCGTCGCGCAAGCGCTTGCAGATTTCGAACTTGGCGACCTCTGTGGAGTCGCGACGAATCTCCGGCGTCGTGTGGCTGGCGGGCAGATCGGCGAGCAGGTCCGCGAAGGTGCCCTCCCGGCGAGACAGGATCTCGAGGAGCTTGGCACCTGCGTAGATGGCGTCGTCGTGCCCGAAGAAATTCTCTCCGAAGAAGAGATGTCCGCTCATCTCCCCGGCGAGTTGGGCCCCCTCCTCGCGCATCTTCTGCTTGATCAGCGAGTGCCCCGTTTTCCACATGACCGGTCGGCCGCCGCGCTGCGCAATGTCGGTCATCACGACTTGCGAGCATTTCACATCGCAGATCACAGCAGCACCGGGCTCACGCTCCATCAGGTCGCGAGCCAAGATGATCAAAAGACGGTCACCCCACACGATCTCCCCAGCCGCGTCGATAATACCGACGCGGTCGGCGTCGCCATCGAAGCCGAGACCGAGATCCAACCCCTGCTCCACGACAACCCTCTGGAGGTCCACCACCGCCTCCTCGAGAGTCGGGTCCGGATGATGGTTGGGGAAGGTCCCGTCGACATCGCAGAAAAGCTCGACTACCTCACAGCCCAACTCGCGGTAGAGCTCTGGCGCGATCGGGCCGGCCACCCCGTTACCCGCGTCAACCGCCACGCGCAACGGCCGAGCCAGGTTGATCCGCTCCCGTATCATCGCCGTGTAGGGCTCGATGAGCTCGGCGGTTTCCAGTCCACCACTCCCCTGTTCCAGATCATCCGACTCAATGAGGTGGCGTAGCTTCTGGATGTCGTCTCCGAAGATTGTCTTCGTCCCGAGACAGACCTTGAACCCGTTGTACTCCGGCGGGTTGTGGCTGCCGGTGACCATAATGCCGCCATCGACGTCGAGATGATGAAGACCGAAGTAGAAGGCCGGGGTTGGCAACATCTCGGCCTTGATCGCCGTACACCCCGATGCCCGGATCCCCGCTATGAGGGCCTCAGACAGTTCGGGGCCCGAAAGCCGGCCGTCTCGGCCGACCAGCACGCGCCCGCCATCCGCCCGGCGCACCGTCGTGCCGAACGCGCGTCCCACGAGCTCGGCCTCGCGAGTAGTCAAGTCCTCCCCGACGATGCCCCTGATGTCATAGGCACGGAAAATCTCAGAAGCTACCGCAGCCACGTCACCTCTCCTTTCATCAATCGCACTCTCCTGCCGGGTGGCACTTTCCCGGAGAGCACCCTCCACCAGATGCCTCAGGATACTCTGCCACGCTATTCCCGGGTGAGGCTGGTAGAACGAACGACCAACTGCTGAATGGCATCCTCACGGACGCGATGACCCAGGCCCACGGTGTCGGGAACCTCGACCTGACCGTCGGACCCCACGGTCACCTCCGGGTCGATAATGTCCTCGTGCCAGTATCGCCGGGACGCAGACAGGTCGCCGGGCATCTGAAAGTTCGGCAAAGATGCCATGGCGATGTTGTGAAGTCGTCCGATACCGGACTCCAGCATGCCGCCACACCAAACCGGCACGCCGCGGTCGGCGCACAGGTCGTGGACGGCAATCCCCTCGGTGCGCCCACCAAGCCGTGATGCCTTGATGTTGATCAGGCGGCACGCATCGTAGTCGAGTGCGAGCCGGGCGTGGCGCAGCGAGTGGATGCTCTCGTCCAAACAGATGGGCGTCTCCAACTCTGCTTGCAGGTCGGCGTGGCCTGGGATGTCATCTTGCGCCAGCGGCTGCTCGATCATGAGCAGCTTGAAAGGGTCAAGGCCCTTGAGAATCGGGCCCTGCTCCCTCGTGTAGCCGCAGTTGGCATCGACCATCAGGGGGATCTCGCCAAACTGGTGGCGGACCTTCTCGATGACGGCAATGTCCTTGCCGGGCTCGATCTTCAGCTTGATTCTCTGGTAGCCCTGGTCGAGTGCCTCGGAGATCTGCGCGGCAAGGTGACCGAAATCGTCCTGGATGCCCAGCGAGATGCCCACCGGGATGCGTTCTCGGCTTTCGCGCTCCCCGGCGTAGAGATGCCGCACCGACACTCCTCGGAGGTTGGCCTCGAGATCCCACAATGCTTCCTCGACCGCCGCCCGCGCCATTGGATGCCAGCGCCAGGAAGAAAAGAGGCCGGCCATCGCCGGGCCGAGGTCTTCGCTGGGCCACTCATGAGCGAGGATCACCGGTGCGAGAAAATCTTCGATGATGTGCCAACAGGTTGCGGCGTCTTCGTAGGAGTAGAGAGGCTCACCGTCCACCCCCGATTCCCCCCAACCGCTGGCCCCGCCCGCGTGAGCCCTGACGAGGACGATCTCACGCTCCTGCACCGCTCCGAAGGAGGTAACGAACTCCCCCACCAGCGACATTTTGATCAGATACAGGTCCAGCGCGTCGATGCGCATTCCTCACTCTTCCAATCCGTTGGGTTCGATGGTGCCCTTTTCGAGCAAATAGACGGTGCGCGGCGAGTCCTCGTGTGTACGCACACACTCGCGCACGAAATAGCCCGCTTCCAAGTAGCTCGTGAAGAGCTCGCGCGTGATCTCGCGCCAGGCGATGGCCCGCCCCATGTCGTTGGCCCTGATGTCCTGAATGGAAGGCGGGATTTCACACCTGAGTCGGGGGGCGTCTAGATCCAGATGCAACACGCCGGGACGCATGTCCGCCCCGACACCCTCACCTTCCAGCGCCCAGGGAGCATCAATCTCGCCGGTCGCCAGCGCCGCGGCGGTACGTCCACGATCGCCCGTGGCATGTGCCGAAACTCTCTGCGAGCTCAGGAACCACCTCACGTGCAAGCGGTCCGTAGCCATCCCGGCATGCAGCTCGCTGGTCGTTTCGCCGTAAAGGTCGAGGATGTACTCGTCGGACAGGCAGCCGAGGTTATGAAAGTTCAGGCAGGCATTGAGTGATTCGAGTGGATCGAAAGTCCACAGCATGAGGTCGATGTCGCAGGCCAAGATCTCGTCGCGTTGTCCCCACTTCAGAAGCGCCCCGACCCCATCGCTGCGTGCTGCCTTACGCACCGCGAGCATGTGCGAGCAGTGCGACAATCGACCCTCCTCGATCCCGAGAATGCCATAGCAGAATCCCTGCATTGCACCCTCTTCATCGATTGCGCCGAGCACCAAGCCGCCATGGAGTTGGGCGGTCACGAGCAGCGTCAACGGAATGATGTCGAGGTCGCTGGTGAATCCCCACGCCTCCCTCTGAATGTCTTCACACTCGTGATACTCGTGATCGGTCTCCAGGAGTTTGAGCGTATAGGCCATCGCGATATCCCCTATCCCGTTCGACGATCCCGTTCAACACTCTGATTTCAGCCCGCCGGATGGAGCGAAACCCGCCGGGAAAGAGCAAACCGAATGATCTCAGACGCCGGTCGGATGGTCGATCCAGACAATCTCGATATCGTATCGCCCGGCGAGCCAGTCGCCTAACGCCCGGACCCCTACCGTCTCGGTCACGTAGTGGCCGCCAAACACGCAGTGGATGCCGACCTCACGGGCCAGGTGGTATTGGGAATGCCGGGGCTCTCCGGTAACGAAGCAATCGGCCCCTGCCGCCGCGGCATCTTCCATGAGAAAGCATGCGGCGCCGGAAACCACCGCCAGCTTGCTGATCGTCTCCGGACCAAACGACCAGATGAGCGGGTCCTCGCAACCGAGCGCCGCCAGCCGGCCGGCAATGGCCCCAACATCGACGGGAACATCGAGGGACGCAAGCACTCCCAGACTTGCCCCACCGTACTCGCCGAATGGAGCCTCCACGGTGCCGCCGAGCTTGGCTGCCAGCACCGCGTTATTGCCCACCTCCGGATGACGGTCGAGCGGCAAGTGTGCCGCATAGACCGACAAATCCGATCTGAAGCAAGCCCTCATGCGGGTCGCCATGGGTCCAATAAGCCGAACGGGCGCACCCCAGAAAAGACCGTGGTGCACCAGCAGCAGCTGGCAGCCTGCTGCGATCGCCTCCGTAATCGTCGCCTCGGCGGCGTCGACAGCCACCGCGATTCGCTCGATCGAAGCCGCCCCCTCGACCTGCAGGCCGTTCAAAGATTCATCCACCACAGCTCCCAGATCGAGATACTGATCCAGCGCTGCAACGAGGTCCTCACGATCAACTGCCATGTTCGCTCGCCTCCATGTCCAGCCGGCTAGCCGCTTTCGCTGTAGGGGCCGGCGATCGACACACCGAATCGTCCCAGGTGGATGTGATCGCGGGCCGCTGCCAGTACGTCGTCGACGGTGATCGCGCCGATCAGCCCAGGATACTTTTCAAGGTAGTCCAGCCCGAGCTCATACTGCTCAATCGTGTGAAGAGTTGTCGCGAGCCCCTCGTTCGTTTCGAGTGCGCGCGGCAGGGAGCGAATCAGGGCCGACGTCGCGTCATCCAGCTCCTTCTCGCTGACCGCCTCGGTGCAGATGCGCTGCAGCTCGACCACGATGCTGTCGATCGCCGCGTCGACATTGTCGGGGTGCACCCCCGCCCGCACCAAGAAAAGGCCAGGCCCGAAGCCGGCATCAAAGGTCGAGAATGTGTAGTAAGCCATGCCCTGTTCCTCGCGCACGCTGTGCCCGAGTCGGCCACCCATGGCAAACCGGCCGAGGATCATGTTCATCACCGCCACGGCGTAGTAGTCGGCATCGGCTCGCCGGAGACCTGCATGGCCGAGGGCGATGTCGGCCTGCGCCTTGGCGGGCATGGTCGACACCTCGCGCACCGTGCTGGGGGGTGGGCCGGCGTCTGGGATCTCGGGCAGCGTCGCGAGCAGACCCGAAGCTTGCCCGGAGACCTCATCCGCGCCTGTCGGCCAACTGCTGAAGTACTGCTCGGCGGCCATCATCACCTGGTCGAGATCGACGGCCCCAACAACCACCAGCGCCGAGGCATGGGCACGGAAGTGTCGCGCATGAAAGGCCGCCAGATCATCGCGATGGTGCCGTGTGATCGTCTCTTCGGTGCCGATCAGGCGCCAGGCATATGGATGGTCTGGTTCATAAACGAGCTGCCGCAGACCGTCCATTGCGACCTGGCGGGTATCGTCCTCATCCTCTCGTAACGCCGTAAGAAGGTTGCCCCGCATCCTCTCGACCTCCGCGGTCGGGAAAGAGGGAGTCAGGGCGCATTCGGCCACCAGCTCCATCATCTGCTCAAAATCCGCAGACCGAGCCTTGGCGCCTACGCCTGCCGTGTGACGGCCGGCGCTCGAGCCCAGGTGGCTGCCGGTGAAATCTAGAATTTCTCCGATTTCCTGTTTGCTTCGACGCTTGGTGCCGCGCTTGAGCATGCCGCCGCAGAAGTTGGCCAGACCGGTTGTCTCGGGTGTCTCCAGACACGCGCCAGCCGCCACGCGCAGGCTGATGGATATGGCTGGCGAGGTCGGATTGGGCTGGTGCAGGACAACCAGGCCGTTGGGTAGGACGAAGCGCTCCGGCGCGAACCTGGCAGTCGCGCTCGACCCACCGTCGGGTGCGGCGCTTCGAATGGCCGCTCCCGGCCCCTGTGGTCGAGCCTCGTCGTAGCCTCTGCTCAAGGTACCTCCTGCGGACGGAACCAGCCCACGGTACGGCCGCTCGGCATCCATCTGGCCGCTGACACGGTACGAACATCCTCTGCGGTGACCGCCTCGACGCGCGCCGGGAGATCCGCCAGGAGCTCGTGTCGAGCGATCGTGTTGAAGTAGCCGAGTTGGTGGGCGATTTGAGTGATCCCTTCATCTTCGAAGGCCAATGCGGCCAGGAGCTGGTTTTTCGCCTTCCGCATCGCCCGTTCGTCAGGTGGCTCGTCGGCCATCTTCGCCAGGGTACCGAACAGAGCCTCCTCCACCGCCTGCTCCGTGACGCCCTCTCGAACCGTAGCAGCGATCGTGTACAGGTACGGGTCCTCGGTGGGCAAGACCGCGCTACTGACGATACTGACCAGCTCGGGCTCTACCATTGACCCGTATAGAGGCGAGGTCGTTCGCGCATTTCGGCCGTGCCCGCCGCTCCAGAGATTGACACCCTTGCCTCCTGACAACACCGCGTCCGCCACCCAGAGCGGCATGAAGTCCTCGTCTGTGAAGGCAGGGGCATGGAAAGCAACCTGCAAGTACTTGGTTGTTCCTGGCCGCTCGACCACGACCCGGCGTTCGCCCTCCTGCGCCGGCTCTCGCGTATGCACGGAACGAGGCCGTTCACCGGCCGGTATCCGACCGAAGCGCTTCTCGACCGTGCCCAGGGCCTCCGAAACATCGACATCGCCGACGATCACCAGCGTTGCGTTGTTCGGCACGTAGTAATTGCGGTAGTGGCCGAACAGCTCATCGCGGGTCGTGTTCTCCAGATCGGAAAGCCAACCGATGGTCGGCCAGCGGTACGGATGGGCGCGAATTGCCGCTGAGCTGACCTCGACGTCGAGAAGGTATCCGGGGTTGTTTTCGTTCCCCTGAAGCTCAGAAATGATGACGTTACGCTCCGACTCGAACTCCTCGGGGTCGTACAAACATTCCGCCATGCGCTCCGACTCGATATGAAGCGCCAGGTCCAGGGAATCGGCCGCCAGAGTCTCGAAATAGGTCGTTTGATCGACCCAGGTATAGCCGTTCCAGAACCCACCTGCCCGCTCGATCCATACCTTCAGGTCTTCGCGCGAGATGCCGCGGGTACCCTTGAAGTTCATGTGCTCGACCCAGTGCGAGGCCCCGGTGATGCCGGGCACCTCGTCCTTGGAGCCGACGTGATACCAGCACCAGACCGATACCAGCGGAACGGTGTGGATCGGCTGTACGAGGACCTCGAGCCCGTTGTCGAGGGTTACGACTTCGAGGTTCGCCGGCGTGCCGGTGATGTCACTTTCGCTTCTCATGCCCATCACCCGAGTAACAAACCGGCAACGAAGTAGAGCAGCGTAGCGGCAACGCCACCAATCAGGGCGTAGGGGATCTGCGTAACCACGTGCTCGATATGATCGACGCCCGCGGAAAGGGAAGAGATCACCGTGGTGTCCGAAATCGGAGAGCAGTGATCTCCGAATACCCCTCCCCCCATGACGGCGGCGGTGGTCAGTGCCAAAGACGCACCCACGGCGGTGGCCATGGGAATGGCGATCGGGAACAGGATTGCGAAGGTGCCCCACGAGGAACCGGTTGAGAACGCGACGACGGCACCGGTCAGAAAGATCAACGGCGCGACAGTCGCCGGGATGATCCAGGGAGCCACGCTGTGGGCCACCCACGGTCCGGTGCCGAGAGCGCGGCACACGCCCCCCAAGGCCAGGGCCAGGGCGAGGATTGCCGCAAGTCCAACGAGCTCCCTGAAACCCTTGATCGTCAGCTCCGAAAGCTCGCCGAAACTGAATAGCCCCTGTAGGCGGTAAGAGATCATGGCCGCCGCCACGCCGGCCGACACCGACCACAGCACCGAAGTCGAACCAGCGCCGTCGAGAATGCTGCCGTCACCGGTGATCCACAGCGACAGCGGCATGAAGAGCACGGTTACGACAACCGGCAACACCAGGTTGATCGCTCTCTCGGGCGGTCCATCGCGGCTGCCGTCGGGCCCCGTCCGCAGGGCCTCGCTCAGAACCTCTTCATCGCTCACCAGCGCCCCGGAGTGCCCCTGCAGGGCTGCCTGTTCGGAGCGCCGCATGGGGCCGATGTTCCACCTTGTCAACGCCACGATAAAAACGATCGCCAGTGCACTGAGGGCATAGAAGTTGAGCGGTACCGCAGCCACCAACGTACGCACCGGGCTCTTGACACCTTCCGCCTCGAGCAGCACGAGAATGTAGGCGCCCCAGGCGTTCAGAGGAATGAGAATGCATATCGGCGCCGATGTCGAATCGCACATGTAGGCGAGCTTGGCCCGCGACAACTTCACTCGATCGTAAAGCGGCCGCGACACCGCACCTGTGATCAGGCACGTGATATTCGACTCGATGAAGATGCTGATGCCGACGAAAATAGAGATGAGCTGTGCCGAGACCTGTCCTCGGACCCATCCGCGCGCCACCATCCAGTTGGCGAAGCCGTTCACGCCGCCCGATTCACGCATCAAAACGATCAGAGCGCCGACAATCAGTGTAAACAGCAGGACCTCGGCGTTGTCGTGATCGTTGAGCACGAGAACCACTTGCTCGATGGCGAGGGCCATTCCGGCGAGCAAATTCCAGCCCGCCAACATCGTCGTGCCGAGCAGGATGCCACCGAACAGCGACACGTAGACCTGTCGTGTTCGCAACGCCATGGCGATGGCGAGTACCGGCGGGAGGATCGAGAGCCATCCATAGTCGGACATGGGGCAGCATGCTAGCATCCCTCGCGAGCTCGCAGTTGTCCCTGCAGCTACCATTAGCTCCACCCTGCAACCACCTGGCCTGCGAGAGAGTCCCTTGCTTACCTTGAGCCGTGACCGAAGCTCGTTTCACTCTCCGCCCAATGCCCGCCGCGATATCGCACTGACCTGCGCCCGGCCATCCCGCTGGAGAATTGCCACGGGCTTCATGGCCCTCGTGGCTCTCGTGGCAGCTGCTACGGTCGCCGATGGCACGGCACAGGCTCCAACGCGCGGTCGCCTCGTGATCCTCGGCTTCGACGGCGCCGATCACGGCATCGTCGATGAGATGATGGCCAATGGAGAGCTGCCGAATCTCGCGGCGCTGGCGGCTGAGGGCAGCTACCAGCCCCTGCTGCCGACGAATCCGGCACAAACACCGGTCTCTTGGGCAACATTCTCGACGGGCCTCAACCCCGGCCGCACGCAGATCATGGACTTCCTGAAGCGGCCGGCGCAGACCTACACGGCCGATATGTCCATGACCGCCGAAGGCCTGGAGCCATTCAGGGTCTTAGGCTTCCGCGGTCAGGCCTTCGGACTCGCTGCAGGAACCGCCATCGGCGCCCTTCTTGCCATCCTGTTCCTGGTGGTGCGGCGGCTGCGCCGTGGCCGGCGTCCTGTTCAGACTCTCCGGCACGGTGCGGGCGCGCTGGCAGCACTGCTCGTATTCGTCGTCGCTATGGTCGGGGGGATCGCGGGCTCGTCGTTCAGCTCACGCGTTCTGCCGCGTGAGCGCTCCGTAGCAATCAACCCGCGCGTCGGCACACCATTCTGGGAAATCGCCGCCGCCCAGGGCGTGCGTGCGCGCGTCGTCAGGGTGCCGGTCACCTTCCCGGCCGTCCCCATCGCAGCCGGAGAGGTCCTTTCGGGCCTCGGAGTTCCCGATATTCGAGGCCTGGTCGGCAAGCCCTCTCTTTACACGACCGACCCGCGGCTACGAGCGGGTGACGCGCGAATGACCGTGGAGATCATCAAGCCCGACCCGCGCGAAGACCCCATGGAAGCGGAAATTCCGGGGCCCGCGAACCAGATGCTGGTCGGCAGCAGACGTTCACCTCGATCACAGGCGGCAGACCTCCCGGCGAACATCAACCTGCCGCTGTCGATCAACTGGATCCCGGAAGAAGCCGCTGTCGAGCTCGACTTGCCTAATGGCGAGCAGTTGCGCCTGCACGTTGGCGAATGGAGCGACTGGCAGACGTTTACCTTTCCCTCCAATTCCTTCCTGCGTGTCCGCGGCATCGGGCGCTTCTACCTGTATAGCGTGACCCCAGACCTCAACCTCTACCTCTCCCCCATCAACTACCACCCCGCCGAGAGCAAGACGCTGGGCTTCACCGCGCCCGCCAACCTCGGCGGCCGACTCGCGGAGCGCTTCGGTCTCTACAAGACCATGGGTTGGGCCCTCGATACGTGGACGATCAGCGACAAGCTCCTGGATGAGAGCTACTTTCTCGGCGACGTGCAGTTCACCGTCGAGCAGTACCGCCGCATGATGGGCGGTTGGCTCGAGGGCGACGACTGGGATCTGCACGTACAGGTCTTCATGTTCACGGATCGCGTCGCGCACGTGTTGTGGAGGTTCATCGATCCTGAGCATCCGCTGTACGATGCCGGACTCGCAGAGCAATACGGTGACGCCATTCGCCAGACGTATCTGACCATGGACGAGATCGTCGGCGAAGCACGTGAGCAACTGGAGCCCGATGACCGCCTGATGGTGATTTCCGATCACGGTTTCGTCAGCTACCGCTACTCCTTCAACATCAATACCTGGTTGTTGCAGAACGGCTACATGAGCCTGCGGGAGGGTGTTCCCGGCCCCGGAGAGCCGGGATTCAGCGGCTCGACTCTTTTCGCTGACGTCGACTGGTCGAAAACGCGCGCCTACGCGCTCGGCCTCGGAGCCATCTACTTGAACGTCGCGGGACGGGAGCCTCTGGGGATCGTCCGGCCGGGCGACGAGTACGACTCGCTCGCAGCCGAGATTGCCGCCGCCATGGAGGCTTGGGAAGACCCGGTTACGGGGCTACAACCCGTTCATCGGGTCTATGGCCGGCAGCAGATTTATCGCCTCTACGACCCGCTCGTAACGCCTGACCTGCGAGCCGCCAATCGCGCCCCCTTCAGAGTCGGGTGGCAGGACACACTCGGTGGACTCGAGGCCTCGGTCGTGACGGTGAATACGAGTAACTGGAGCGCGGATCACGCCTCCGTCGACCCAGAGCTCGTGCAGGGAATTCTCTTCAGCTCAATCGGGAATCTGCGCGGGGACGCCTACATCGGCGACATGGGACCGACCATCCTGGAGCTTCTCGGGGTCCCCGTCCCGGACGGCCTCGACGGCACCAGCCTGCTGCAATCCAGGTAGAGAGACTCTCAGGCCGGTTGCACGAAGGCGCTGCCGCGACCCGTTGAGAAATCCGGGTTAATGGAGCTGGGTGTCGACCACCCGACCCTCGGCATCGAGCCTGACGATGAGGTCGTACGGACGCTGCGCCTCACCCACACCCGGCAGGTTGAATCGCAAATCGTAGAACTTCACGACCTGCCCGCCGGCCTCTTGCTCGACCGTCACGACGGGAAAACGAGCGAACCACTCGTATAGCTGAGCGCGTTCGCGCAGCGGCGGATTGTCACCGGCGCCTAGAGCCTCCCGGCCATCGTGGGCCGTGAGCTTGGGAACTTCGGTGAACGTGATGTCGGCAGACCGTCCGCTGCCCAGCTCGACGTGCGCCTGAAACCAGGTGTCCTCGGTTTCGACCACGCCGGTCCACTTCAGCGGCACGAAGGGCGCCGGCACGACAGCAACTTCTTGGATTCCCTCGATATCCTGGGCCACGGCCTCTGCCGCAACCGCCTGCCGGGCGGCCCAGTGCAACCCGCCACACAAGAGAATGTAGCCGAGGGCCAGGGCGATGCTGGCTTTCGCCACCATGCGGGGATATCGCCGCAGCCAGTAGGCGGCCAGCACACCACCGATGAGAATACCCGTGAGCGTGGGATCGACGGTCCACAACCAGTCGAGCGTGACACGGCGTATGGTGAAGGGCCAGAACAGCATGGTTCCGTATGAGGTCAGCAGGTCGAGGAAGGTGTGTATGTACACGCCGGCCAGGGTAAGCACGAAGACCCGTCTTCGGGGAACCCCTGGAAACACCCTCGCGAAGACCAGCGCCAGCACGAAGGCGAACGCGGCCCCCCCCAGAAGCGAATGAGTGAAGCCACGGTGGTAGCGCATGAAAGCCATCGGATCTCCGGACAGCTCCACTACCGCGTCGAGATCGGGAGCCAGCGCGAAGGCTGCCATCCATATGACACCACGGCGTTCGAGCTCAGGCGGCAATACACGATTGGCGAGGCCCATGCGTGCCACCAAGCCGCCCGCAAGGGCGTGCGTAACCGGATCCAAGAGCTTGCTCCATCAACGTGATACGGGGGGGCGATCCCGCCGGCGGCGATCGTCTGCCGCCCTGCGATTGGGGAAAGACGCCCAAGGGAAAATCGAATCGTCGCAAGGGTACAGTATGTCGCTGCCGATGCGAAACACTATACAGAATACGACGCGGCGCGGGTTACTGCATTGCCCGCTGTGAGATACGCGGTTCAGTCCGGACTAGGCTACTTCGAGAGCCGCTCTCTGACGGCCTCGCTGGCGGCACGACCATCGATCCTGCCGCGGTGACGATCCATCAGCGCGCCCATCACACTTCCCATGTCAGCCATGCTGGTCGCGCTCAGATCGCCCACCACCTCATCGACGGCCGCAGTCAACGCATCGGCGGAGAGCATCTGTGGCAAGTAGGCCTCGAGCACCTCGATCTCGGCATTCTCGTCGGCAGCCCGTTCCTCTCGCCCTCCGGCCGCAAACTGCTCAGCCGCCTCCCGGCGCAGCTTCACTCCTTTGCGCAGCGCCTCGAGAACTTGATCTTCCTCGAGCTCCCCGCGGGCGGCGATCTCGCGATTGTGGATGTCGGCCAGAACCATTCGCAGGACGCGCACGGTGACCTCGTCACGACGCTTCATAGCCGCTTTGAGGTCCTCTCGGAGACGTTCTAGCATGGTGGCACCCAGCAGGCCGTGGTGAATGAAAGTGTGATGGGTGAAGTAACCCGGTCATTGTAGGAGCCCACCCGGCAAGGAACAATGACGCTCGTGGAGCATCATCGGCAAAGGCAGGCTAGACTCGTAGCCCATGGACCGCGCATACCCAGATCGAGCTCTCTACTACAACGGCGTCGCCAGCGGTCGCTACGTTCTGCAGTGCATCCTGACTGCCCTATACACCGTTTTTTTCGGCGCCGCGGCGCTGGTGATCTCGCTTGTCGATCGCCGTGGCAGGTGGGTGCAGGGGTGCGCACGCAATTGGGGCGCGTCGATCCTTGCCACCTGCAAGGCGCGCATCGCCGCTGAGGGATTGGAGAAGCTCGATCCGTCTCGCTCCTACGTGGTGATGTCGAATCACCACAGCCTCTTCGACATCCCGACGATGCTCACCACAATGCCCTTCCCCTTCCGGATGATGGCCAAGGCATCGCTCTTCAAGATTCCCTTCATGGGCTGGTACATGTCACGGGTCGGGTACATCCCGGTGGAACGAGAGGACCCGCGCCAGGCCCGGCGCAGTTTGGAAGAGGCGGGCCGCCGTGTTTCCTCCGGCCTGTCGGTCCTGGTCTTTCCCGAGGGCACCCGCAGCCCGGAGGGTAAGGTGCGTCGCTTCAAGCGTGGCGGCTTCAACCTGGCACGAGCCGCGGGGGTCCCCGTCGTGCCCGTGGCCATCATCAACAGTGGACGCCTCCTGCCCCGAGGCTCCTGGCATGCCGATCCAGGCGTCATTAGAGTGCTTATCGGGGATCCTCTCGATCCCGCGAAGTACTCCGAGCCCATGGCACTGGAGAATGCCGTTCGTGAAGCTGTGGTCTCACTCAAGACCAGCGTCGAGGAACAGTCCTGAGCATGCGTTTCGGGGCCCACATGTCGATTGCGGGGGGCATCCAGCACGCGGTCGAGCGCGCGGTCGAGGTCGAATGCGAGACCTTGCAGGTCTTTACCAAGTCGGCCCGCCAGTGGGCTGCACGGCCGTTGGTCGACGACGAGGTTGAAGCGTTCCGCAGTCGGCGAGCCGATGCAGGGATAGATCCCGCAGTAGCGCATGCCTCGTATCTGATCAACCTGGGCGCGGCCGACCGCGCTCTCTGGGAGCGCTCGTGTGAGAGCTTTACTGTCGAGATCGATCGCTGCGCCCGGCTAGGCCTTGACGGCATCGTGATCCACCCGGGGACGCATGGCGGGAACGGGGAACAGGCAGGGCTGGATCGGGTCGCCGCAGCCCTCGAGACGGTGCTCAAGAAGGCCTCCTCGGGACCTCGTGTCTTGCTGGAGACAACCGCCGGCCAGGGAACCGCGCTGGCAGGACGTCTCGAGCACCTACGCTGGTTCCTCGAGCGGCTAGGCAACGAGCGCCTGGGGGTTTGCCTCGATACATGTCATCTGCACGCCGCGGGCTATTCGCTTGCTTCACCCGTGGACGTCGATGCCACCCTTGCGGAGATCGAAGCGGTCATCGGCTTTGAGAACGTCCACGTCATGCACTGCAACGACTCCCTCGGCGAGGCTGGATCTCACCGCGACCGTCATGCGCACATCGGCGCCGGCACCATCGGAGAGGAAGGATTCGCTGCGCTGCTGACGGATCCTCGCTTGCAAGCCATTCCAGCCATTCTCGAGACACCGAAGGATGAAGCAGGTGATTGGGATCGGGCGAACCTCGCCCGTCTGCGAGCCCTGCATCGCGGCGATGGCACCCTGCCACCCATGGCCGGATCATGAGCTCGCCGCCACCCGACCCGGCCGCCCTGCGCGATGAGAATCTGCGCATGCGGCGCCTTCGCCACCTGATCGCCTTCACTACATCCGAGCTCGCTCAAGGGAACCACGGCCTCACCGAGGCCGAGGCAATCATCGAGCGCACGCGGCGCGCGGTACTCTCCATGTTCCCGGGCAAGGAGAGTACCTTCGAGCTCATCTACCGACCTCGCTTCATGCGCATCCTGCGGGAACGCTACGGCTCATCCTTCGGAGAAACACTCCAGTGATCCCGCTTCGCGACGAGAATCCGACGCAGACCACGCCGTGGGTAACGCGGGCGCTCGTGGCCATCAACGTCGCTGTGTTCGTGTATCAGACGACCTTGTTGTACGGCCGCGGAGATCAGGTGTACGTCGGCTTCACTCTGAGCCTGGCTTTGCGGCCGGACTTCCTGCTTTCTCCCACCCTGTGGGCATCCATGCCCGTGCCGGCACCGCTGACGATCTTCACCTCCATGTTCGTTCATGCGGGCCTCTTGCATCTGCTCGGCAACATGCTCTACCTGTGGATCTTCGGCGATAACGTCGAGGATGCAATGGGGCATCTCCGCTTTCTCGCCTTCTATCTGCTTTGCGGCATGGCGGCTGCTCTCACACAGGTGATGCTGTCGCTAGGCAGTGACACCCCGATGGTGGGCGCGAGCGGGGCGATCGCCGGCATTCTGGGCGCCTATCTCGTATTGCATCCCGGGGCGAAGGTGCTGACGCTGGTCTTTCTGGTCATCTTCATTCGCATCATGTACTTGCCGGCCATCGTCCTTCTGGGGATTTGGTTCGCCCTGCAGGTCATCTCTGCAGTGGGCGGCGGGCCGGGCGTTGCGTGGTACGCGCACATTGGTGGCTTCGTTGCAGGGATCATCCTGGTGGGGGCATTCGTTACGGGGAAAAGACCACGCCGGCGGCGAATGTCGATCATCGACGGCGACCTCTGATCGATTAGCCTGGATTTCTCAACGGGTCGTGAAGCGAGCGCGTGCCATGGCGCACGCGCAGCCACGACCCGTTGAGAAATCCAGGCTAGTCTATGAGATCCACGAGGCCCGAAACCGAGGCAGCTTCGAGACCAAGAGAGCTAAGACAATGAATGCAGACTCTACTGCCGCGAGCCACATCTTCCACGCTGGAGAAATCGTAACCCTCGACCCCGCAACGATCTCTCCACAAGCACTGGCGATTGGAGGCGGCCGCATACTCGCCATTGGCGATCTCAGCACGCTCGAGGGGCTGTGCAGAGCCGAGACGCGGAGGATCGATCTCGCGGGTGGAACGCTGATCCCGAGCCTCAAGGATCATCATCTCCATCTCGTCAACGTCGGCATGTCGTTGCACAACGCCAACCTGGGGGAGCGTCTCTTTCTCGATTTGCGCGGCGCCTCGTCGGCGCAGGAAATCGCCAGCCGGGTCTCTGAACGAGCCGCCCAGACCGCGGCAGGCGAGTGGATCGTCGGCAAGGGCTGGAGCCAACACGACTGGGGCACCAGCGCTCTGCCGACGCATCATCTACTGACCGAGGCGGCTCCGGAGAATCCCGTGTTCTTGGGCCGAGTCGACGCTCACTGCGCCTGGGTGAACAAGCTCGCGCTCAAGGTCGCTGGAATCACGCCGGCGAGCCCGGAGGTTTACGGTGGCGCCATCCTGCGCACCGGTGACGGTGAGCCCACGGGAATTGTTCTCGAGCGAGCGGCGGAACCACTGCTGGAGATGATCCCCCCGTGCGGCGATGAGGACATCAGGATGGCCTTCCGCTTGGCCGCCGAGAGGCTCGCCGAGAACGGGGTCACCGAGGTCTATGATGCCGGCTTTCTGCTCGCTGCCGCTGTCGTCAGCATGGGGTGTGACTTCGGCCGTTACCTCGATCTTCTCCGCAGCCTCGACGAGGCCGATCCGTTGCCTGTCCGGGTGAACCTCATGGTTCCCGCTCCGAGCCCGTTCGTTGATGAGCTGACCGCCAATCCGGCTGCTTACGCGGCGATTTCCCCACGTCTTCGCGTTACCCACGTGAAGCTCTACGCCGACGGCGCATTCGGTAGCAGAGGCGCCGCCCTAAGCCACGCCTACGACGATGACCCCGGCACCCGAGGCCTGCTGCGGATGTCGCTGGACGAGGTGGTCTTCCAGACCCGGCGCGCCATCGAAGCCGGCTTCGATATTGCCACGCATGCCATCGGCGACGAGGCTGTGGAGCAAGTGCTCGATGCCTACGAGCAGGTACTCGGCGATGTGCCGGATGCCAAGCCGCGGCGGTTTCGCATCGAGCACTTCGGTTACGCCTCCGAAGCCGCCATCAAGCGCGCCGCAGGGCTCGAGATTCTCCTGGTCACGCAGCCGAACTTCATCGTCCCCGACGATGCGGGAGTGACGATGGAGCAGCACCGCCTCGGTGCCGAGAGCTGCAAGCGGGTGTACCCCTGGCGCACCCTATCGACGCTCGGTGCCTCTCTGGCCGGCTCCTCCGACTACTTCAACGAGCCGGGGCCCACGCTGTGGGACTTCTATTCCGCCGCCACACGCAAGAATCCGGCTGGCTATCCGGAGGCGGGGTGGCAACCGCAAGAGCGTCTGTCGCGTGAGGACAGCTTGCGCCTGGTCACCACGCTGTTCCCGCCGAACGGGGCCGAGCCACTCGGCGGCCGGCTCGTTGCCGGTGAGCTTGCAGACCTGACCATCCTCTCGGCCAACCCCCTCACCGTCGACGAAGACCAGATCCTCGACATTCAGGTGCTCGCAACACTTCGAGATGGCGAATTCACCTACGGCGGCCCCGACCTGTCGTAGTGGATGCTAGCCTGGACTTCTCAACGGGTGGCGTAGCGAGCGAGTGCGAGGGCGTGTGAGGACAAGGCACGCGCCGATTCGGGCGCGGAGACGTACTTGTCAGTACGTCGAGCACCCGAAGCAAGCGCAACGCAGGTAGGGTGAAGCAGAAGGGGCGTTCTCCGCTGGTAGAGTTCGGTTGGTCCAATAACCATCTCAACCAGGAGGAACGCCCCGATGGGATCGTATCTGGGTATCGATGCAC